>OGCO01004371.1_pt1 | contig 15185 bp, 13 predicted proteins | sample 1570171 | NCBI WGS metagenome assembly OGCO01 (sample SAMEA4370583, study PRJEB24528) | human gut metagenome | reverse complement strand
TGCCGGACGGCTTTTTGCGTAATGTGATAGATCAAATATTATTTTTTCTGGTTTGTAGGCTCCGAAAAGCCTTGTATTTACAGTGTTCCTAATAGGAAGTAATCATATGCTGTTGGTCTGCTAATCGTCACTAACTGTACGCCTTTATCTCCAACCGCAGCATTTAAGGCTCTTTTCATTTCAACAAGATGCTTGCCGTGAGTTGTTTTCAAAGCAATACAACCATGAGCATATCTATCTTTCGCTACTAAATAGCACATGATTCAGCACCTCCTTAATAAAAATTGCTGAAACGTGATGTATATCGTTACTTATTTGGTGTAATCAACTTGGAATATTAAAGTCTGTTTATCGCTATCTCGCATGATCATAAGTTCGCCTTGACATATCACGTCCATACCGATAATGACATCATAGCCATTCTCTCCGATGTTAATTCCACCAACAGCTAGATCAGGAATTATTATGTTTTCGCTTAGTTCAAGACAAACAATGTATTTGGGGTAGGTGAATCTTCCACTTGCCGCAAATCCAGATATCGTACCAAGAGATACAAGTCCTAGAACATCTGCCATTCTTTTAGATATGCTCGTCCTTGTCGCTCCAGTGTCAAACATAGCTCTAACAGGAACAGAATGCCCATTGCCTTTAAGTATTACGTCGTAGGAAAAGACATTGGTTTGAAATTTTCGTTGAATAGAGATTTGCGGCATGTTATCACACCCCATAACACAAACTATGAAACTACTATAACATGCGAATAATCCTCTTTCAATCTTTTTCTGAATATTTAATCTGCAAAATGGCGTCCGCAATGTCATTCTTTTCATCCCAACGGATACAGACCAGATCATACTGCGAGATATCTTGGTAATACCAACTGAACTCATTGATTGGTAATGTTACTTTACAAGCCTCTTCGGCCTCTTTTTGTGTTTTATATATAGCAATAACTTTTTCATCTTTTATTGCAAGCCAGTCTTCACCGTATACCTTACTCCACTCAGCCATATTGGCTTTAACCCAATCAAGGCTATGGCTAATTAAAATACGCATTTCTCTACCTTATTATATAAGGGACCTAACCGCTGATTCCTCTCGGTTGGTTTCCCTCTGTCCTGTTTGTAATTACCGCTTGCTGAACTCCTGCGCCATAATGGAGCCAATGTTCTGGTGCAAAATGCGGCCAAAATTCTCAACGTCATTCACACCGTTCATCACAATGTTAATGTCGCCAATGTGTACGCCGCTGCTGCCAGCACTGGCCAACTCAGCGTTCACATTCCCCATCCGCTTCAAAATAGCACTCTCCACAAAAGCTTCCGGGTTAATTGCTGCGCTAAACAACCGGCGGGTCAGGTTTCCCGGCACAACGCCGTCCCCAACCTCCAGGCTGGTATAGCGTCCGGCTTCCGGCTGCCGTACAACAATCTCAGGCCCAGCCTCATCAACACGCGCACGTTCAAAGGCCGCAACGTTCATAATGCCGGTTGCATGGTTAGCGCGAGTGATCTCGTTTTTCTCCCATTGCAGCTCTTTCTTCTGTTTTTCAATCTCAGCATTATCTTCGTTGTACTTCTTTTCCACTACCTTAATTTGCAACTCAAGGTCTTCAACCTCTTTGGTCTTATCCTTAATCTGCTTCAAAACATCAACATAGTGGTTCTTAAAGTCCGTCAGCACATCCATGCGCTGGCCCAGGATTTTTTCTTCCCAGTCAGCTCCAAGCCGCGCTACGGTATTGATTCGGTTCTGCTCGGTTTCGTAAGCGTCCGCAACCTCTTCCCATTTGCTCTTATACTCTTCCAGCTGGTCAATCAGCTTCTTGTTCTGCTCAATCTGATCTTCCACATAGTCCGTCTGGCGCATGTTTTCCGTGTAATCAGAGGTGATTTTATCAATCATGCTCTGGTCCATGTTCAAGATCATCTGATCGGCATTGTCGCCGTACAGCTTGCGCAAAATCTCAAGGTTTTTGGCATTGGTATAAGCATTCTGAGCATCATCCAGCTTTTCTTTGTAATCGTTGTAAGCGTCAATCTTGTCCTGGTTGGCCTGCTTTTTGTCCTCCAGCTCTTTTTCCAGGGCCTCTTTTTCCTTGGTCAGTTTATCAATGGCGTCATTGTGCTCTTTGTCGCGCAAGGCATCATTGTAATCTTCTTCGGCGCTCTTAACAGCACTTTCGTCGGCTTCCCAAACAAAGCCCTTGCCCTCACGGTACACTCGCACATTCTTGGCGGCCAATGCAGCATCCAGCGCAGCTTTCTTCTGTGCCAGGCTAATAGCCTCTTCCTGTGCATCGTTGGCTTCGTTCAGCTTATCAATCTCATCCTGTAGCGCATCAATCCGTGGTTGGTAACTGTCCTCCAATTCGTCATTGGCTTTTTCTAGCTCTTTAACCCGCTGCTCAATTACCCAGTTGGCACCATTGATGGCGGAATCCAGGTTATCTTTATCCTTCTCCAGCTTCTCTTTCAGGTCATCCCACTGGTGTTCCAGCCGGTCAATTTCTTTGTCAATGCGGTTGGTTACAGTCTTAATAATGCCATCCAGAACCGTCTGCTCTTTTTCCAGTTCCTTAATAACCTTTTCAATGGCCTCTTTCTGGTCTTCCAGCACCTTTTTCTGTGCTTCGTAGGTTTCTTTCAGCGCCTGGGCCTTCTTGTCCAATGCGTCAATCGCCGCACTTTGGGCATCAGTGGCACCTTTGTTACTGCTCTTGCCGGATTTAGGCTGAGCACCACTAAAACCGCTAAGACCATAGCCATTCATTACGGCCAAACTCTTTTCAAGATCTTCAAGCTGTTTCTGGGCATCTTTAGCTTTGGCTTTCTCTTTTTCTAGATTGTTATTCAGAATAGCAAGTCGTTCAGCACCAGGAAATTGCGAAATATTTCCAAAGCCTAAATTTGGATTGAAGGTGAATTTATTTTGACTGAGATAGTCGTTGCTAAATACAGAACTAGCCGAAGGCATAGAACCAATCGCACCATATAACTCTTTCAGAATTTTAATTTCATTTTGATACTGTACAATACGATCATTTGTCTGCTGGATAGTTACTTTTGTAGAATCAATCTGGCTTTGTACTTGAGCAATCATGGCGCTCTTCATCGTGCCAAATTTGCCTTCCAAAATACTCTGGCTGATACTTACAACACCATTCTCAACTTCCATATTGTTGATCAGCTCAGGATAAACCGCCAACAAAGCCTGTAAGGATTCACTGCTCAAGTACCCCTGTTCGCCCATGTCCTTAAAGGCGGATTCAAGAGCTTTGGTTTGTTTGTAACAGTTACTGGTACTATCAGTAAAGTTAGAAAAGAAATTCTGTAAATCACCGGCTGCATCAAACTGCCAGTCATCATCGCTACCTTGTTCTTCATGTAATGCTTGCAACTGGGCAATAAGTCCTTCAGTACTAACACCATATTTATCTGCCAAGTCGGCAGCTTCTTTATAAGCATCACTACCTTCTTTAATCGCTTGCCCGCCATTGATAGCATCGTTCAGCGCCTTAACACTATCCTCGCCATCAGCAACAGACTGAGTAAAGTCGTTGGTAGCCTGGGTAATGAGAGGAATATTGTTAATGTATAGATTCCAGAAATTCAAGAAGGCTTGCTCGTTATCCGACAAATTTTTAATACGTTCCTGGTATTTGTTCTTGTCGTCATCTGAAGTAAACTCATTTGGGGCGTTATTGAGCAACGTATCCATCTCGGTGGTATAATCGTCGCCAATACTTTTAATATATTCTTTTGAGTCCTTTTGGAACTTCTCAAGTTCAACCCTACGTTCCTCGTAAGCGGCTTTGAACATCTTGCCATTAGCAAAATCTTCATCAAGCTGAATCAGAGCTTCAATCGACTTTTTGTAATCGCCGACTGCTTGTTCCATTCGTTCGTCTTGATTACCACTATATGTACCAGTAAGCCCTAAATTTCTAAGGCCAGCAGAAATACTAATCCTATCTGTTGTTTTTGTATCCTGCTGTTCATATACCGCACTTCTGGTATCTTCCGCAGTTGTATCTGCCAACTGCTGTGCCAACTCAAGGTTTGTTTCCAGTTGTTTTTTTTGTTGCTTCAGTAAATCAAGACTCTCTTGGTCTACAATATTACCAGTAGTAGAACTCCGACATTCATCCATCTTGGCCTTGAGTTCTTCAATCTGCTGGGTAAGCTCTTCAACCTTTTGGGTGGCTTCTTCATGCTTCTGGCTCATCTCGGCCGCTTTATCACGGGCATTCTCATAGGCGTGAACTGCATTGTCGATCTTCTCTGCAACCACGCTTACAATAGCACCAATTGCCGCCGCAGCAACCGCTGTAGCAATAGTACCAAGCAGCGCTTTCCCAAACGCTTTCGCCACGCTGGTAGCCGTCCGTGTGCTGGCCGTATAAACCTTCATCACGTCGTCCAGGTTGTTGGTGTTCCGCGCAACGTCCTGAGCTATTTTGCTGGAATCTTTAAGGGTTTCGTCGAAAATAGCACTAGCTTTTTCAGCTCGTTCAGTTTCAGATTTAATGTTCTTCATCTGCTGAACATAGTTTTGAAGAGCAGCAGTGTCTTTCTCAACTTGGGCACTATCCATAAAACCAGTGAGGTTCTTAAACGTTTCTTGTATCTTTTGTTGTATAAGAGATTATTGTGTGATATAATCTTTATAAGGTTATAATCACGTTTAAGAAGGAGTGGAATATGGCTGTTTCCGATTGGAGATACGGTATTTGCCCACATTGTGGCTATATAAATTTCTACGTGAAACCATCGAAGTTTCCGATTTGCAAGTGCTGTAGCTATGAAGATCCGATAATCATTACAGACGATGAATATAATAATTTTGTACTTCCTATTGAAGCCCCTATAAAAGATCAAAAAAGCGACGAAGAGTTATCTTATATTGTGAACGAAGCTCTTCGTGAAAAATACGTTTATGGTAACGAATGTTTTAGCAAAAAAGCATACAACGATATGCTGGAATATACTGCACAAAAGCACAAAGAAGCTAAAACTTTCTTCAGTTCTAACAGCAGTGATCCGCATACTCCCAAATGCCCCACCTGTGGCAGTACCGACCTGCGCAAAGTGTCTGTGGGTGCAAAGGCTGTGTCCGTGGGCCTGTTCGGTATCTTTAGCCAGAAAGTGAAAAAGACTTGGCATTGTAACAGCTGTGGGTATGAATGGTAATGCTGCGCAGCGCGGTGTAGAAGGTGAATCTGTGTGTCGCATCAAGAACAACATTTTGTAGGAATGCACTACTGTGGTAGAGTTTATTATTCTGGTGAAGACGGAGGATATTCGGATTATCTTATTCCTTACTATGCACATGATGAGATTTACGATAATTATTCATCTCAGAATGTTGCAAAGTCAAAAGAAGCACATGCACCAGCTCCCTGTCCTGGCTGTAATATAGAATTAAAAAATACACATTCGCGTTGCGTATTTGAACACCGTCCGTATAATATCTGGGAATGTCCAAGGTGTGAAAGAAAATTTATATTTATAAAAGATGCTAATTGCCAAGGAGTAACTCATGACAGAAAAAGAACTGCAAGAGATTGATGCCCGCATTGCAGAACTGGAAGCGCAAAGCGACGAGTACGAGCGCCAAATCAAGGAGCTGGAAGAGAAAAAGTCGCAAGTAGATGAAAAAATTTCTGACCTAGAAACACAAGCAAGCACATATCGAGTTCTTAATTCTATCAATGATGTAACAGAAGAAAATTCCATGCAAGTTTGGTTATCCAAAGACACTAGAACTACCCCTGTTATGAGCAAATTCTGTGATTCTGATAAGAGTTTTTTAACAATTCCAGAATTTATGTATCCAAGAGCTTTTTTATTAGTTGTAACAAAATATCATTATGGTATACAATATATTGATTCCGGCATGACAATGACTGACTTAAAACAGGAAGGATGTTCTTCAGAAAGCCGTGTTAAAAGAATTGCCATGTCAGAACAAAAAACTAGAATGTCTGCTCTATACAAAGAATTATATAAAGTCATAACCAAACCAATAAATGATGAAGATAAAATCCCATTTGAATACCCTGTTCGTCTTGGCGGGCAAACATACAACAATCAAACTGGTTATGGCAGAACTTATTATGGTTACGACGAATATGAAGAAGGAACCTTGTATGGTGAAACTACTGGATTTGTTGTAATTGGTATAATCGGGAAAGACTGGCCTGTATATTAACATCCAATAATAACAAGGTGGACCGAGTATGCGTGAAGTGTAAGACGAGATTCTGATGCTACACAGACTGTATTAAACAGTAAAGGATTGATATTATGTCTTTGGCAATGGTTTTAGCCAACCAGTATGGTATCGTTATGTCCGCAGATAAAAGAATGACATTAGCTCCAAAAACCTCTGATGGCCAAACATTTCTTTATCCGTCCTTAAATCATCAACAAAAATTATTCATGACAAAAAGTGGACACGGTATAGCTTTTACCGGAACGTTGATCTTAGATGACGGTACCGCTACAGCTGTCGTAATAAAAAATGCTATCGCTAAATACAACAGCCCACGAACATCTGTTTTAGACGAACTTAAAGGTTTGAAAAACGCGCTTAAGCAATACACCAAAGAAAAACAAATTACGCTAGTCGGGGCAGAAATCAACAATGGCAAACGACAAGTATTCACTCTTACACTAACAGACAAGAATATAGAAAAGAACACAAACGAAAAAGGACTTTGCCTGTTATCACGAGGAGATTGTTCCTTTGCTGAAATGCTCATGTCTTTTCAAAGCCGCAATTCTAATTGCGTTCATTTTTCTCTTCAAGAAAGTATAAATTACTTACGTTTTGTAAACAGCACTGTAGCAAAATTGCAATATTATAATGGAAACCTTCAATCTGTTAGTGAAGAATGCGATGTACTTGTGCTTACCCCCAAAGAAGCCAAATGGGTAATATCACCAGAAACTCTATTTTAACGGAATATTAACGGAACCATATCCACTTCCGTCATAAGTGGGAATAGGGCTTGCGGTTACTTTTTCTTTTGGCTTCTGCAACTCTTTAATCAGCGCCGCAAGCTCTTTGGCGTTGCCCGTAATCTGAATTGTCATAAAATCCTCTTCCTTATATGTAGATTGGCTACTTGGCATAAACATCTCTCTGGTACTTTTGCGATTGTTTAGATTAACGTTCGGTTTATATGTAGCACCCATAATCACCCCTCCGTTCCTTGATTTTTGGGGCAATTAAAACAGCCGCCGTTATAAATTCCCATCATCGCAAACTTGTCCATCTGCTCCGCTTGGTTTGCCGTCAGTCTTTTGCAGTTGATTGCTACTGCCCGCATAACATATTCGCACTTATAAATCATTGCGTCTTGCTCAAAACTGTACTCTCGTTCAAACAAAACTTTGCGCTGACAAGGCTTCAAAATACCTTCCATAAATGTCATAAAAACATTACCTCTCAAAAATACCAAAAGCCCCGGCCATTAAAGGTCAGGGCTTATCTTTATATATTATTCTGGTGGCCACTCCATCCGCAGTGTTATAATTCCGTCATGAGAATGTAGACTAAGGTTACAACATTTAATGATGTCTAATCCAATTAAGAAATCGAAATCTTCTTCTGGATCATGGAATGTTCCTAGTTGAACACTTGTAACTGGAATAGTCTCGCATATTTCTAATGTCGTATTATACACATCCCCGCAGTCTTTGCCACTAACACCATGATATGTTTTTAGCCCCATAGAAACCAACTTTAGCTCTCTGGCTAAACGTTCAGATATGGCACTAGACGAAGAACCAGTATCTAAAATCCCATTACCACGCCAAATACGGCCAGTTCCATCATTATATGGTGTACTGATTATTACATATAAAAATTTAGTATCACCTATTGTGTAATTGATGGTAAACCCAGCCATTATTTTAATTACCTCTCGTATTTTATATCAATGATATGCTGTTCAAAGTTTAGCTTCATATTAGGCACTTCATACCACACTGAACCTTGTATGGTACACTTCTCCATTGGAATATTACGATGGTCGGCTTCTGCGGCAATAACTTTTTGATTATATACAATAATAGATTTGCCACCATATTTTTCGCGCAATTCATTTTTATGTTTTTTAATCCAATGAATATTACGCTTAACAGCCAGTGATTTTTTGACCTTATCAATTATACCATTCAACCACTTCACTTTCAACTCATCTCCTCAAAAACCACCTTCGTAAATCTTTTATAACCTTCTTACGGCTTTCCCGTAATGCTCTGACTGTCTTTCTTCCCGTCTGGTTTTTACCATGGAATAGGGCTACCCATACAGTCGATGAACCAAAACACCAAAGTTCACACATCTTCTTCTGCGCACATCCTTGCACGCGGTATCTTGGCTGCTGATTGAGCATTGTTTACGCGGGTTAGCACCACCCCGTAGGGGCGGCTTTTCTCTCAGCATACCGCATCCGCATACTTGTTTCTGCCTTTCGGCTCCATAGTGTTCCGTTGCTGGCTCACTATGGCTATGCGGCTCTTAGCCTTTCCCAGCAATTTGGGTATTTAATTATTTGGCACCTGCATCCTACACAACTATTCCCCTTGTGTAAACGGGCATACAATTTACCACTGGTGCCTTTGTTCTTAATAAGTGACGTTACAAGCCCTGTACTAATACCAGTTAGTGCAGTTGGAATTAGCCCAAAATTGTCAACAAGCTTCACAGCTTCATCAGCAAGATTGGCAATATGTGTTGCTAATTCAATAAAGAATTTTATCAGATCGCTATCCAGCACATCCTTAGAAAGCTTCTCAAATGCTGCTGTGAACTGCGAGATCTTACCATTGATGCTATCAAGGTAAGTCTCGTTTTCTTTTGTGGCGCTGCCGGCAGATTCAGCGGCAGTCTTGGCGGCATCCTGTGCGTCCTTCCAGTTGTCCAGCATACCGGAAACAACGTTAGCGCGGTTCTTGCCAGCAACCTGTTCCAACAGGGATGCTTTGTCAACATCATTCATCTTTTTCCAAACGTTGGCAATGCCTTCCATGATCTCATAGGTTGACTTAAAGTCTCCGCTCTTGGTCAGGATATCAAATCCACCCTTACCATCAACATTGGTCAATGCCTTGATCTGGTCACGCAGTTTAGAAGTGCTCACTGCAACATCGTCAGTGCTTTCGCCCATCTGTTCAAGATCAGTCTTTGCGCCACGGATGCGCAGTGACAATACTTTCAGCGCGTTACCTACCGACTCCGGGTCCTGCGCAACATCATTGGCAGCCACAATCATACCAATACTTTGATCCAACGTGTTTCCCGCGGTATGCAAGGCGGATGCCGAGCGCTGTAGCGCACTACCAACTCCAGCCGAGGAGATGGCATAATTATTACCCACCTCATTAAATTTATCAACAATGCTGGTTACATCTTTTGCTTCAACGCCAAACGCTTTCATTGTGGAAATGATAGATTCACTAGCATCATTGACACTAGAAATTCCATCCCCCACATGTTGGTACAGGACGGCCGCGTCAGCCAATTCTTTGGAATCTTTCAAATTGTAACCTAACCGTGCAAAATCAGCACTGGCCGTTACAATATCGCTGATAGAAGCGCCCAGATTCTTTGCTCGCGTACCGGCATCATCCAAAAACGCATCGTATGTATTATCAGTTTCGTTTGTAACCTTTTTCAGCTCGGTCATGGCAGAATCAATATTCACCACGTTCTGGTAAATCTGTCGTAACCCTTGCTGAACCATGTTAATTACCTGGCTGGCAAACTGACTCTTGATATTTGTCTCAAACAGCTTTTTGAACTTCATCGCCAGCGTGTTGGTCTCAAGGCCAGCATCCTGTACTGCTTTTTTCAGTTCTGCAAATTCCTTGGATGCTTTGCTTGCATATTCCTGGCCGTTTTGCTGTGTGATTTTCCCGGATTTTAGCAATTCCTGGTAGCGTTCAATATACTCAAGATATCGTGCATATATCGCAGGATCAGTTGTAATTTTAGAGTTATTAGACAAATACCTCTGTGCTGTATACAAAGAATTAGAAACACTCTTAATATAAGTGTTCACATCACGCTGAGATTTAAGAGCGCCATTAAACTTATCAGCTTCCGCCTTTGTTTCGCCAATCTTTGTTTTAACAGCGTTCAACGCATCAGAGACACTTTCAATCGGCGTTTTGGCATCCTTGAATTGTTTGGCCATTGCAGCAATAAAAGTTGGAACGTCAGCCGCAGATTTAACCTTTTCGGCTTCTTCAGCCATCTTTTTAAGAGCGCTTTCAGTTTGCTTGTAGACACCATTGTCTCCGCCAAGTTCTTTGAATCCTTTATTACCAGCACTCCGCTGCAAAGTCGTTAGCATCGTCTGGTAGTTTGCCAAAAAGTCCTTAATCTGCTCAAACTGGCGTTCATTACTTCTAGTACCATTGTCAGCCATGGTATCATTGGCCGTCTTTACTGCTGTCGTAAATTTGTTAGCAGCATCCTGGCCATTTTTCATAGCGGTTACGAGCTTGTCAAAATTATCGGAACTCCAATCATCCTCATATGCTTTGCGGGCGTCTGCTATTGTAGTCTTAGACTCCTCAAGTTCTTTCCGCAGGCGTGTAATCTTAGCACTTTCTGCGCCGTCAACCTTCAAATTCAGAGCTTTGTTAATCGCAGCAGTTGGGTCGATATTTTTTAACTCTTCTTTTTGGTCAGCGACGGATTTAACAGCTTTTGGAGTAGTGCTAATCACTCCGTCAATTACCTTAGCAACTCTTTGCTCAATGTCGGTTAAGATTTTGTCGTAGTCCGTCAAAGCTTTTAATGACACTATATCCTTTTTATCCAGTGCAGATTCTAACTGTGGACCAAGACGCTTTGCGTCTACTTCAATTTGCTCTAATGCACTATGAAACTCATTAAAAGCTTTACCGTTACCTTCAATCTCTTTGCCCTTAGCGATCGTGTTATTCAACGCATCAAATCGCTGCTGTAATTCTGTAGCAAGAGCCTGCCGCTGTTCAAGGTTTTGCGCACTCTTAATTGCGCTTTGTGCCGCCGCTTTGGCCGCTTCCTGGGTTTCTTTATTAACCTGTTTTACACCTTCCGCCATCTCGGTGGTCCGGCTAACAATATCTGCCCAAGTTGTTGCGGCTTTTTCGCTGCCATTATAAAAGGCAGTAATGTCATCATTTAGTTCGGCAAATTGCTTGGTATAACTATCTTTTACAGCGCCGTCCGGCATCTGCTTAATCATTGCACCAAGATTGCCGGTCTTCATTGCCAGCGATGTTACATGGCTATTATCAGGGCTGGTTTGCAGCATCGCGTCCTTGCGGATCTTAGTGGAGATTTTCTTAATCTGCTCATCAACAGAGTTGTTAATCAGCTCCGCAAACTGGTCCATGTTTACCTCGTCGGTCATGGTTTTCAGTTTGGCAAGGTCCGTCATGCTGTCCGTAATGCTTTTGGCTGCATTCGTTAGGCTATTAAATACGGCAGTAATTTCCGCAAAACCATTCACAATGTCAGTCTTTGCCTTTTTAGCATCGACTGTACTTTGCTGTGCCTTGGCAAGTTTTGCATCAAGACCGCTGGTATCTTTCAGCGTAGCCAGTGCCTGACTCAACGCTTCATCCAGTGTTGCCTTAAATCGCTGGGTGGCTTCTGTTACTGCTGCATCAACTTTCGGCGTCACCGTCTTGCCGTTCTCATCTTTCGGCAGTTCAACACTGTTAATGGCACTCAGCTCACCAATGGACTTCTTATAAAAATCAACGATGTTATTGATAAAGTTTCCAAGCTTGCGGTAAGTTGTTGCATTCTTGCTGCCATCAATCTCTGCCACTTTGTCCAGGTTTTCCTGTAACCCTGCTGCAATGTTAGCATAACTGGTAAACAGTCGCTTCAATCGGTTCCCGGCATTCACAAGAGTCTTTACACTAGCATCAATTGTTCCGCTGGCCTGTGCAGCTTCGCTCAGTGCGGTGGTAGCCCGGCCAACCTTTTCGCCAGCATTATTCAAGGTCGCACCAACAGTTTCCATCTGGGCAGAAAGCTCCTGTGCAGCACTCTGCTGTTGTTTTGCCGCATCGGCCGTTGTAATCGCGGTGCGCTCGCCAGTGGTTTTATAAGCCAGGATAATAGCGTTTACTTCATCAGATGCCGCAATAATCTGCGTTGCTTTTTCAGCAAACCCATTTGTCGCAGCGCCAATCTTGGCAAACTTGGTAAATATCGTGTGGATCTGGGTACTGGCCTCATTCGCTTTTGTAACACTGGCGGACACATCATCCATGCTGGCAGTCTCAGTGGCGACTTTCTTCCCGCGCTTAGCTGTGGCTGCAGTCCCGTTCATCAGGCCGGCAGTATTTTTAATGTCTGCCAGGGATTCACTATACTGCTTAAAAGTATTGTTTAGGGCAGTTGCAGCCTCAATCATGGGGCGGGTCGCTTCTTTTGCTCCGTCTGCACTGGTAGCCGCTGTTTTCAATTCGGTCGTAATGGTGCTAATTGAATTACTGGCATTGGTGATAGCATTTTTAACCGCGTCCGCCGCTTTTTCTGCGTTCAATACCAACTGTTGCAGCTTTACAGTTTCATCAACCTCGGTAGTATCCGCTTTCTGCGTCTTTTTGCCGCCGCGCTTTCCTTTAGCCGTTTTATCTTCCTTGGTTAAGCTGGTCAAAAAGGCCGTCGAGATTGCCAAAGTTTTATTGATGCTCTCAATGGCCGCATTAAATTCAGCAGCTTTTGTTTTGGTCGCTTCAAGTTCCGAATTGCTCTTCACTACAGAATCAACAAATGTAGAAACATTATCCAGAACAGTTTTTACTTTGCTCGGATCGATCGCAGAAAGTGTTTCCATCAGCATCTTGGCATCTTCAGTTTGGCCTTTGCCGTCAGGAATGCCAGTAGCCTCAGATCTCAGTTCTGAAATTTTTTTTGCAAGTTGTTCTTTCTGTTCAACCAAAGTTTGGAGTTCTTTGATACTTTTTTGGGTTTCTGTGTAAATGCTTTGCTCGGCTTTTACCGTGGCTTCTTTCGCAGCAGTAATATCCCTTTGCTTTTGCGCCATCGTATCGAGCTGAGAAATAATAGTTTCAGTTGTGTTTTTTAAGCGCTCTTCAGTGTCCGCATCGTCAATATCAACTTTTAACTTTACGTCATTACTTCCCTGCTCGTCATTGCCAAGCATTTTATTTTTTAGCGCTTCTTTGCGTTGTTCGATTGCTTCCTTAACCTTATCAAGCGGCTCTGTTACGTTGGCCAGCATTTTTTCTTTTACGTTATCCGGCAAAATACCAATAGTGGAAGCGATTTCTACAATCACCGTTTGAAGCTCTTTAACGCCTTTTTCTACATCTTTTGTCGTAGATGCTTTATTGGTTATTTTTTCAATCGCCGCATAATAATCCTCAAAAAGTTTAGATATTGTATTTACATATTGATTATAGGCGTTACTTAATTCATTTTCAGAAGCATCAGAAGCAGCGGTGATTATAGATTTGAACTTTTTACTTAGAGCATTTTTTATTTTTTCATCTGGGATCTCGGCATCAATCCAGGCATCAATGTCGCCACTGTAGTCACCTTCAACATCAAATAAATAACTGAACGTATCAAATATACTACCAGCGCCACTTTCTCCTTGGAATTCGGCAACAGCTTTTCGGATGGCATCTTTCCCTTTTCCGATACTATCACTAATAAGATTAAACCCAGTCAGAATATCCTCTGATGCTTTTTCTGAACTCTTTCCAATACCAATATCAAACGCGTCATCGTCTGTCATTAAATTAAGTAACTCTTTTTGAACTTCAGGGAATTTCTGATCTACAGTGAACTCAGCGTCATCTTTTTTATTGTTTTTTTTACTTCCAGTGTCGGCAGCCCTGTTTTTCTCTTTAATAAGGTTATTAACATCAGAAATTTCTTTCTCCAGCTGCTCCCATTCCTGTTGTTCTGCGCGGAGCTGACGGATGGTAAGATCCCTGTTGGACATTTTCCGCAGTTCATTTTCCTGCGCTGCGGTCAATGCAGTTTCATTTCTTAACTTATTTTGAGCGGCAACCTGTCCTTGAATCGCGTTAGTAATTTCTTTGCGTTCCTGTGCATTTCTTGCCAACAGATTCACGTTAGAAATAAGCGCTGCCTGTTCTCGTTTTTGCGCCTGCTCAATAACTGTGGCTGCCTGCTGGGCACTTTTCGCATAGTCGTCAATGGCTTTCATAGTATTGGCCATTGCTTTTTCCAGCGTCCCGGAAATGGTTTTGCTGATGCTCTTTAGCTGTGTCTTTAGGTTTGTATCGCCAATCTGTACATTGAACTTTTTCTTTTTCGCAATCTCATCCAGTTTCCCCTGCACACTACCGCCGTCAGGTTCAACTTTTTCCTTAAAAGTTTTGTAATTTTCCTCGTCTTTTATATTATCCTCTGATGCAATTATTACCGTCTTAATTCCTTTGTCTTCTACATAGGTGTTTATAATTCCCAATAAATCAATTACGCCAATTTTGCATCGTTCAAAATCGTCAAATACTAAAACTAATTTCTTTTTTACAGGTTGCTCTTCCCCTGCAACTATACAATAGACTTCTTTTTCAATCGGTAAAAAATCATAGACATCAATGGACAGCAACATATTCGCACTTTTTGCTATTTTTTTGATTTTTCCAAAGTCGAACAATTCGCCAAAAGCCGCTACCTTTTCTGAAAGCTGTTTTACGACATTCACACCTTTTGCAATATGTCCTTTCCCCGATTTTTCTGCCTTATTGAATGTCTGGGCATATACCACAGCTTCCTTTACCTTTTTGGTTAATGTATTTGTATCCTCAATTCCGAATAGCGACACAACCGCCATCAAATATTGGGGGCCCTGATTCAATTTCCTTTCTATTTGGCGCATTAGATATGTCTTCCCGCTACCCCATTTTCCAGTAACGAGCAGTGCACCATTCTGTTCCTGCTCTTTTATATAATTTTCAATTTCTTCTATTGTTTTCACAGAAATCATTCCTCCCATATCATTTCAGAAACTACAAGTGCTTTTAGTCTAGACTTCTCACGCAGTTTCCTCCGTTGTCCGCTCTTTCCTATACTGCACCGGTGACTTCCCTATCTCCTTCTTAACCACCCTGCTGAAATACAGCGGGTTCTCATACCCTACGATTTCGGAAATTTCCTTG
>OGCO01004368.1_pt1 | contig 15192 bp, 9 predicted proteins | sample 1570171 | NCBI WGS metagenome assembly OGCO01 (sample SAMEA4370583, study PRJEB24528) | human gut metagenome | reverse complement strand
GTGAACTTTGTTCACAAAAAACACCTCGCGGAACGTTACCAGTGAACAGTAACTCGTTTGTTTGCAAAATTTAACCAAAATGTACTTGAAATAGAAGAAAGAATATTTTATTATTAAATTAGTCCAGTTTATCACGGTAAACCGGAAAAATATTTTAACGAAGGAGGAGCATTATGAGTAAGAAAATGTGGAAAAAGCTTTCTACACTTTTGCTTATGGTTGTTATGGTGTTGACTATGAGCCTTTCGGTCCAGGCAGCAGCCGTAAAAATGAATAAGGCAAAAGCAACCCTGTATCCAGGCCAAAAAGTTACACTCAAGGTTACAGGAACCAGTAAAAAAGCAAAATGGTCCAGCTCAAATGCAAAAGTAGCAAAAGTAAGCAAAGGTAAAGTTACCGCAGTGAAAAAAGGTAAGGCTACGATCAAAGCCAAAGTAGGAAAGAAGACCTACACCTGTAAGATTACGGTAAAAGCACCGGCTCTGAGCCAGAAAAAGCTGAATGTAACAGTTGGCTCAAAAGCAACTGTAAAGCTGCATGGAACAAAGATCAAATCTGTATCCAGCAGTAATAAGAAAGTTGCGACTGTTACCAAAAAAGGTGTGATCACAGGTAAAAAGACAGGAAAATGTACCGTTACATTTAAGGGTGCGAATGGAAAAAGCTACAAATGCACAGTAACTGTCAACGTAGCCCCAACTGCAACCCCGGCACCAACCGCAACTCCAGTGCCAACTGCGACTCCGGCACCAACCGCAACTCCGGTGCCAACTGCAACTCCGGCACCAACCGCGACTCCAGTGCCGACTGCAACCCCGGCACCAACTGCAACTCCAACCCCTACTCCAATTACTCAGCAGGTGGTTTCCACTCAGGCTGAACTGAATGCAGCACTCGCTTCTTCTAATCCGGATCTGAAAGAAGTAGTAATTGAGCAGAGTGGAGCAAGCAGCTTCGAAATTCCAAAGGAAGACAAGTCTGATTTAACACTTGTAGTAAATGCACCAAACGGCGAAGTTGTCAACAATGGTAATTTCAAAGAAATTGTAATCAAAGCAATTGCATCCAATACCTTTATTGAGAAAGCAACTGGCAATAACATTATATTCCAGGCAGCAACCGGACGTGTGGCAATTGATGAAGGCGCAAGCGCAAACATCGAAGTAAACAAAGGTGAGTCCGAAGCACCAAAGCTTGATCTGGTAAATAACGGAACTGTATCCGAACTTACCCTGTCCACAAAGGCAGATGTAAATGTATCCGGCAAAATTACTGCAACGGCAATTCCTGTTACCAGTACGGCTTCAGCAGGGGGAAGTACCATTTCCACCAGTCAGAACCTGAATCTGAAAGCAGAGAGTAAGGTAGAACTGACACTGAACGCAGGTGCAGAAAGCACAACAGCTGCTGTATCTGACGTAGCTAATATTCCAGATGTAAAAGGTCTTGGAAAAGTTCAGGTAAAAGATTCTGATTCAGGTAAAATTCTGGATACAGTAGTGGCAGAGAAAGATGAAAATGTGGCAGTTAATAAGGTTTCTGTAACCGGTAACGTAAAAAATGCAGGGGATAACACTGCATTTTCCGGTGCTTCTGTATATCTGTTAAACTATGTTGCAGGAATCAATGCAGGAAATGTTTCCCAGTATCTGACTGCAGAAAATAAAGTGGCAGATACAGCTGAAGACGGAAGTTATGCGTTTGAAGCAGAATGGGGAAATTATTATCTGGTAGTTGTTGCAGACGGATACCGCACTGCATTACAGACTGTAGAGATCACAAGTGCAAATGAAAACTCATTCAGCTGTGAGCCAATCAGCCTTGTAGCTGGCGGCGAAGATGAGACAGGCAGCGTGGATCTTACATTTGTAGATGCTGCAACAGGAAGCGTTATTGATTATGCAGTTGCCCTTGAAATTCGTGAAGGAGCAAACAATGTTTCTGGAAAAGTATTAAAAGAGATTGCAGTAGATGCGTCTGAAAATGGAAAATGCACAATAGAAGAGCTTCCGATCGGAACGTACACCATTCAGGTAGTATCAGCAGATGCAAAGTCTGAAATTGTTGCTGCGCCGTTCAGTGTAACAGTAGTAAGCGGACAGACAGTAACCAAGACCTTCTCTGTAACGAGGATTATCAATGATGACCAGATTCGTTTCGTTCTGAGATGGGGCGATGAGGAGTCTGACGCACCTTCTGACCTTGATTCTCATCTGGTTGGTCCAAAAGCAAGCGGAAATGGTAAATTCCATACCTATTATTCGGATAAGACATATGGAGATACAGACACACAGGAGAATTATGTGACCTATGCAGATCTGGATGTAGATGATACAGATTGGGAAGGACCAGAGACAACCACAATTTACAAACAGACGGCAGGAACTTATAGTTTCTATATTTATGATTTTACAGATCAGTCTGATGAAGAAAGCACCAACATGTCTAACAAGTCTGGTGCAATTGTCACAGTTTACAGAGGAAGTACCCTTCTGAATACATTTAGTGTACCGACTGGTCAGGCTGGAAATCTGTGGCATGTGTGCGATTATGATTCTGTTACTGGCAGGGTAACCGGTATTAATACAGTTGGTTACTGGCCAAATGGTGGAAGCGATACTGTTGGTATGTCTGAGACTGATGTTTTGAAAGCAGAATTGGACAGAAAAATCAGCGAAGTATCAAAACAGAAAGCGGCTCTTGTAGATAATGCATTTAAGGCTGACCTTGATATCCTCCTTTCTGAAGCAAAGAGTGTGAATAGTACTTCAGATAATATAGATGACATTAAGGCAATGATTCAGAAGCTGAATGATATTATAGATGCCATTGACAGTGTTTCAAATGTGGAAAATGTTATAATAGACGGTGAGTACGCTGACTATGAGAAAGTGTATAATGATGAAGAAGACTGTGATGGAATCCTAATCCGCGGCAAAGGTGAAAATATTGGAAATCTGGAAATAACTTTTGCAAACGAAAATGGAGAAAAGGCAGATGTTCAAGTAGCAGATGTATCTGGTCAAGATTATGTAAAAATGGTTACGGCTACTAATGCTAAATATGGTATCTCTAGAGTTTGGAAAATCTTTTATGAAATGGATTTAAGAGAAATATTCAGCCTCAATGAAGATGATATTGTAGGTAGTATGATTACGCGGGTTGATATTGAAACCTATGATACCAGTGGATGGATGGCAATTTATGGAGTTTCAGAGTCCTTGCCAGAATTTACAGTAAATACAGCTGAGGGTATTGAATATACAATTAGCGAGGATGATGGAAGTCATGAATGTGATGTAGTAATTACATTAACATCCGGAGAAAAAACTTTTAAATATTATGTTGAATATGAAAGAGACTTTAAACTTGTACGTCCGGACAGAATTTCTGGAAAAGGTATTGTTTCATATTCTGTAAGTAATATTAACAATATTATTAGTGTAACAGGAACGGAAGCAACGTTGACAGACTTGTCTGTAACAAATGATGACGAAAATAAATCTGTACAGATTAACAAGGATGAACAGGGCGTTGTAAAAGAAATTGTAGTAACAAACAGCAAATATAATATTACTGTTACATATTCGGTTAAATACACAATGTTAGAAGCTTCTGCAATTGAGTGTGACACTGAGTATGAAGTATCTCTGGAGGAAGGCGAATATGCGGATTATACGTTTGTACCGGAGAAAACAGGTTGGTACAATATTAAAAATATAACTTCTGATTATAGTGATGTATATATTGAACTGTACAAGAATGGAATAAGAGTTGATTATTCTAGTGACGGTTTCGTTGAAGATGCATATCTGCTGGCTGGTGAAACTTATTATTGCAGAATAAGACAATTTGAGAATGAGAACGGTGTTTATACGTTTACGTTCAAAGTGATTTTTGCAGGGGATGACGTGGATATGCTCTCTTTACCAGAATCTGACGGATTCACTGATGAAGCAGTAGTAGCAGATACCGAAGGAACCGCATTTGGTGACGAGAGTTTCGTAGAAGAGGGCGAAAGCACACCAGAGGCTGACGGATTTACAGCTGGTTCCGGTGATTTCACAGAAAATGCTGGAGAAAGCATTGAGGCAGATGCAGACGACTTCGCTTCCGAAGATTTCCAGTAAAAACTAAAATCCTGACTTTATACTTGTAAAGCCGGATCAAGGGTGCCGCAGGGCAGACTGATATAGCAGTCGCGCTGCGGCACCTTTTTGAAAAAAAAGAATTTAACAATATTTATGGGAACTTGTTTTTCCATAAGAGTGAATGGAGTTGGTTTCTTGTTTAAACTATAGAAAAATGCAACAATATACAAAAAAACTTTCATAAAATCTGGTAAACAAAAAAACTTCCGAATCACTTCGGAAGTTCCTAGCAGCCAGTACGAGAATCGAACTCGTGTTTTCGCCGTGAGAGGGCGACGTCTTAACCCCTTGACCAACTGGCCTTGTCAACCGACTCGCTTAGTATATCTTACTTTGCAGGAGAATGCAAGCACTTTTTTTATTTTTTTTGCGAAAAATTGAAAAACTCCGAAAAAAGCCAGGAAATAAGCGGGTTTGCGGTGTCAAAAAAATTTTAAACAAAATAGAAAACCCAAATTTTACTTGCAAAAATACCATAAACTGGGGTATGATATAGAACGAATGTTTGAACAGAAGATAAGAATGGAAAAGAAGCGGACATACTGTCCGCTTTTCACAACCATTGGAATAAATGCTGAAGCCCAGACAGTGCATCATGAAATGTAGAGCTGTAAATGAAATGAGCAGTTATTTCGTGCACTTACAAGTTGATTTCTCGAACAATCCTGTCGGTACACTGGATGCATAAAAGAAGAATATGGGACAGCAGAGTCTGAAGTTACTGTTCACTGGTAACAGTCTGAATGATAGTAAGAAAGGAATTAACACCATGGCAAAGAAAGACACTTACGACGCGGGTAGTATTTCTGTCCTGGAAGGATTGGAAGCTGTTCGGAAACGTCCGGGAATGTACATCGGAAGCGTATCCAGAAAAGGCCTGAACCACCTGATCTATGAGATCGTGGACAATGCGGTAGATGAACATCTGGCCGGTTACTGTTCTGAAATTGAAGTAACACTGGAGAAAGACGGCTCCTGTACGGTCACTGATAATGGACGAGGAATTCCGGTAGATATGCATGCGAAAGGGGTATCTGCAGAGCGTCTTGTATTTACCACCCTCCATGCAGGCGGTAAATTTGACAACTCTGCTTATAAGACAAGCGGTGGACTTCATGGCGTTGGTTCTTCCGTTGTAAATGCCCTGTCCACATATCTGGATATTAAGATCAGCCGTGATGGATTTGTACATCACGATCATTATGAGAGAGGTATCCCCACGATTGAACTGGAAGAGGGACTTCTCCCCAGGCTTGGCAAGACCAGACAGACCGGAACCTGCGTGAATTTTCTTCCGGACCCGGAGATTTTTGAAAAAACAAGATTTTCATCCACAGAAGTAAAGAGCCGTCTCCATGAGACTGCATACCTGAATCCCAACCTTACCATTCATTTCATGGATCTTCGTGGTGATACTCCTGAAGATATCACTTATCATGAGCCAGATGGAATCGTGGGATATATCAAAGACCTGAATCACAATTCCGAAGCCCTCCACGAACCGATTTATCTGAAAGGAGAAGCTGACGGAATCCAGGTAGAAGCAGCATTTCAGTACACCAACGAATTTCGTGAGAACGTACTTGGCTTCTGCAATAATATTTACAATGCAGAAGGCGGCACTCATCTTACCGGATTTAAAACAACCTTTACAACGGTGATGAATACTTACGCTCGTGAGATCGGTATTCTGAAGGAAAAAGATGCTAATTTCACAGGAGCGGATATCCGTAATGGAATGACAGCGGTTGTTTCCATCAAGCACCCGGAGCCACGCTTTGAGGGGCAGACCAAGACCAAACTGGACAATCAGGATGCAGCCCGCGCCACGGGAAAAGTAATGTCTGAGCAGCTGGTACTCTATTTTGACCGAAACCTGGAAACCTTGAAGACCATTTTGTCCTGTGCGGAAAAGGCCGCCAAGATCCGTAAGACAGAGGAGCGTGCCAAGACCAACCTTCTCACCAAGCAGAAATATTCTTTCGATTCCAATGGAAAGCTTGCCAATTGCGAGAAAAAAGATCCTTCACTTTGTGAAATCTTTATCGTAGAGGGAGATTCCGCGGGCGGTTCTGCAAAGACTGCCAGAGATCGTAATTACCAGGCAATTCTTCCGATCCGCGGTAAGATCCTGAATGTGGAGAAAGCCACCATTGACAAGGTGCTTGCAAACGCAGAGATCAAGACTATGATCAATGCATTTGGATGCGGATTTTCCGAAGGCTATGGAAACGACTTTGATATCACCAAACTTCGTTACGACAAGATCGTGATTATGGCCGATGCGGATGTGGATGGTGCTCATATTTCCACACTTTTACTTACTTTATTCTATCGTTTTATGCCGGAACTGATCTATGAGGGACATGTTTATATTGCCATGCCCCCTCTTTACAAAGTAATGCCGAAGAAGGGTGCCGAAGAGTACCTGTATGATGATAAGGCACTGGAAAAATACCGCCGCAGTCACAAGCCGGGAAGCTTTACCCTCCAGAGATACAAAGGTCTTGGAGAGATGGATGCCGAGCAGCTTTGGGAGACAACCTTAAATCCGGAAACCCGGAGAATGAAACGGGTGGAAATTGAGGATGCCCGTATGGCTTCCAGCGTGACGGAAATCCTGATGGGAAGCGATGTGCCGCCAAGAAAGGCATTTATTTACGAGCATGCAACTGATGCAGAACTGGATATTTAAGAAGGCTGAAATCCGAAAGAGCAGAATTTTTCGGACGAAAAAGCAGAATATGGTCTGAACGTAATATAGAAGAGTATTTTGCAAGAGGAGAACCTCAGATTTTAGCTTGGAGTGTGTTTGAAAAATGCTTTCTGCAAGATGTGCGTCACAATTTGTGGGAGATTGCAGGAATGATTTTTTAAACAGGCTCCAGAGTGTGTTTGAAAGGAAAACAGATTATGGAAACAAAGCAGGAGAATGTAATTGCCACGGACTATGCGGACGTGATGCAAAAATCCTATATAGATTATGCCATGAGCGTTATCATTTCCAGGGCACTTCCGGATGTCCGCGATGGTCTGAAGCCGGTACAGCGAAGAACCCTGTATGATATGTACGAGCTTGGGATCCGTTACGACCGTCCATATCGTAAGTGCGCCCGTATCGTTGGAGATACCATGGGTAAATATCACCCTCACGGGGACAGCTCTATTTATGAAGCACTGGTTGTAATGGCGCAGGATTTCAAGAAGGGCAAAATCCTGGTAGACGGTCATGGAAACTTCGGCTCCATTGAGGGAGACGGTGCCGCTGCCATGCGATATACAGAGGCAAGACTGGAGAAACTGACCCAGGAGGTTTTTCTGGCAGACCTTGACAAAAATGTAGTGGACTTTATGCCAAACTTCGACGAGACAGAGAAGGAGCCTCAGGTGCTTCCGGTGAAGATTCCCAACCTTCTGGTAAACGGTGCAGATGGTATCGCCGTAGGTATGGCCACCAGCATTCCGCCTCATAACCTTGGGGAGGTTGTGGATGCAGTGAAGGCTTATATAAAGAACAACGACATCAGTGTGAAAGGCCTGATGCGTTATCTGAAAGGACCGGATTTCCCTACAGGCGGTCTGGTTGTAAATAAAGATGATCTTCTGAATATTTATGAGACCGGAAGCGGCAAGCTCCGTCTCCGCGGTAAAGTGGAAGTGGAAAAAGTAAAAGGCGGTCGCCAGCAGCTGGTGATCACCGAGATTCCGTACACCATGATCGGTGCCAATATTGGAAAATTCCTTAACGACGTAGCCTCCCTTGTAGAAACCAAGAAAACCACAGATATTGTGGATATTTCCAACCAGTCCTCCAAGGAAGGAATCCGTATTGTACTGGAACTGAAAAAGGATGCAGATGTAGAGAATCTCACCAACATGCTCTACAAGAAAACCAGACTGGAAGACACCTTCGGAGTCAATATGCTGGCTGTTGCAGACGGACGTCCGGAAACCTTAAGCCTGAAGCAGGTGATTGAGCACCATGTGGATTTTGTGTTCGAAGTAACTACCCGCAAGTACAAGACTCTTCTGGGAAAAGAGCTTGAGAAAAAGGAAATTCAGGAAGGCCTTATCAAAGCCTGTGATGTAATCGATCTGATCATTGAGATCCTTCGAGGCAGCAAGAGCCGTGACCAGGTTAAAAAGTGTCTGGTAGAGGGTATCACAGAGGGAATCAGATTCAAGTCAAAAGCCAGTGAGAAAGCTGCAAAGAATCTGAAATTTACGGAGAATCAGGCTACAGCCATTCTGGAAATGCGTCTGTATCGTCTGATCGGACTGGAAATTGAGGCACTTCAGGCAGAGTATGACCAGACTATGAAAAATATTGCTTCTTATGAAGATATTCTGAACAACTATGATTCCATGTGTGAAGTAATTATTGAAGAACTTGACGGAATCAAAAAAGAATACAGCACCAAGAGAAGAACTGTGATCGAGAACGCAGAAGAGGCAGTTTACGAAGAAAAGAAGATGGAAGAGACAGAGGTCTGCTTCCTTATGGACCGCTTCGGCTATATGCGCCTTATTGATAAGAATGCTTATGAGAGAAACAAAGAGGCTGCCCATGCAGAGAATAAATTTATTTTTACCTGTATGAATACAGACAAGATCTGCATTTTCACAGATATGGGACGCATGCATTCCATCAAAGTGGCAGACATTCCGCTGGTGCGCTTCCGTGACAAGGGAACTCCGGCTGATAACCTGAGTAACTACGACAGCAGCCAAGAGCAGATCCTTTATGTGGCACCTGTAGGACAGGTGAAATTATCCACCCTGTTGTTCGTGACTAAGACCTCCATGTGCAAGCTTGTCGCAGGTGAGGAATTCGATGTGGCAAAGAGAACGATTGCATCTACCAAGCTGGGAGAAGAGGATCAGCTGATATTTGTAGGTCCTGCAGATGAAATGGAACAGGTGGTGTTCCAGAGTCAGAATGGCTATTTTCTCCGTATCCTGAAAACGGATGTTTCTACTATGAAGAAGACCTCTGTTGGTGTAAGAGGAATGAAGCTGGGGGACGGGGATGTTCTTGAGCATGCCTATCTGGTGGAACCGAGACAGGAGTACACCATTCAGTATCACGACAAGCCGTATGCATTGAACAAGGTAAAGCTGGCCAAACGTGATACCAAGGGTATGAAGCCCAGAATCTAAGCAGCAGATTATGAAGAAAAGGCTGTTATACAGGTTGTGCAGCGGAAGCTCAAAAGAGCTGAGAGTAAAAGCTGTTGCTGGTGAAACAAGCTTAACAATACTGTCAAAATGGGTTAAAACCTTGTAAAATGGGCATTTATAAGAAAAAGCCCTTGCAATTTGGATTTAAAGGTGTTAGAATAATACAAGAAATCAGAACTTGTTGACAAAGGAGTGGGCGTGAGCCCACTCTTTTTGATGATAAGGACCAGAGCGGCATTCGCAGGTGATAACCGCGAATACCGGATTAGAGCGTGTTTGAAAAAGGCTCTAGAGAGGCAGGTGGGAAAAATGAGCAGAAAAGAAGAGTATGAACAGAAAGCAGAAGCATTGTTATCTCCGATCGTAGAAAGCAATGGATTCGAACTGGTAGATGTGGAATATGTCAAGGAAGCAGGAAACTGGTATCTTCGCGGCTACATTGACAAACCAGGTGGAATCACAGTGAATGACTGCGAGACAGTAAGCAGGGCTTTCAGCGACAGGCTTGACGAAGATGATTTCATCGAGGACAGCTACATCATGGAGATCAGCTCTCCGGGACTTGACAGACCTCTGAAGAAAGAAAAAGATTTTGCCAGAAGCATTGGCAAACTGGTAGAAATCAGAACCTACCGGCCAATCGAGAAACAGAAAGAATTTTGTGGTGAACTGACAGCATATGATAATAACAGTGTGACCATTGATGAGGAGGGAACTCCACGCACTTTCGATAAGAAAGATATCGCACTGGTGCGTCTGGCAATTGATTTTTAAGTTACCATGAAAGTCCGGGCTGGCAGCTGTGGGAGTACCACAGGCGCGGAACAGCTGACTTTCATATAGGAAGATGCTGCCAGTAGGCGACATGTCCGATTTAAGAAATAAGCGATTATGCTGGAAAGCAAAAAGGAGGAAATAAGAAAAATGAACAAGGAGTTAATGGGTGCTCTGGACGAACTGGAACGCGAGAAAAATATCAGCAAGGAAACTTTGCTGGATGCCATTGAGCAGTCCCTGATCCAGGCATACAAGAATCATTTTGGAAAAGCTGACAATGTACATGTTACCATTAACAGAGAAACAGGCGATTTCAGTGTATATGCAGACCGCAAGGTTGTAGAATTCGTAGAAGATCCTGCTGAAGAGGTTTCTCTTGTAGAAGCACAGAAGCAGAATACCAATGCAGAGGTTGGCGATATCCTGAAGGTACCGGTTCACTCTGACAAATTTGGCCGTATTGCAACACAGAATGCAAAGAACGTAATCCTTCAGAAAATCCGTGAGGAAGAGCGTAAAGTTCTGTTTGACCAGTATCACGGCAATGAGAAAGAAGTTGTTACCGGCATTGTACAGCGTGTGGTAGGACATAATGTAAGCGTAAATCTTGGCAAGGCAGATGCAATCCTTGCTGAGAATGAGCAGGTGAAGGGTGAGACCTTCAAGCCTACTGAGAGAATCAAAGTGTATATTCTTGAGGTAAAGGATACACCGAAGGGACCTCGTATCCTTGTTTCCAGAACACATCCTGGCCTTGTAAAACGCCTCTTTGAGTCTGAGGTTGCTGAGGTGAAGGACGGAACTGTTGAAATCAAGAGCATTGCCCGTGAGGCAGGTTCCCGTACCAAGCTGGCAGTATGGAGCAACGATCCTGATGTAGATCCGGTTGGAGCATGTGTTGGTGTAAATGGTGCCCGTGTAAGTGCGATTGTAAATGAGCTTCGCGGTGAGAAGATTGATATCATCAACTGGGATGAGAATCCTGCAATCCTGATCGAGAATGCATTAAGCCCGGCGAAGGTAATCGCTGTTATGGCAGATCCGGATGAGAAGACTGCACTTGTTGTGGTTCCGGATTACCAGCTTTCCCTTGCAATCGGTAAAGAAGGACAGAATGCACGCCTTGCAGCACGTCTGACTGGATTTAAGATTGATATCAAGAGTGAAACCCAGGCAAGAGAGTCCGGCGACTTCTATGATTATGACGAGGATGACGACGAGTACTATGAGGATGACGAGTACGAAGAGTCTGAGGAGTCCGCTACAGAAGAAATTTCTCAGGATAGCGAAGAAACAGCTGCCGGTGAAGAGTCTGAAGAGACTGAGGATGCGGTAGAGAATGAAGACGAAGAATAAAATTCCCATGCGCCAGTGTACTGGCTGCAGAGAAATGAAGAATAAAAAAGAAATGATCAGGGTGTTGAAAACCGCAGAGGATGAGATCGTTCTGGATGCTACAGGCAGGAAAAACGGTCGCGGAGCCTACATCTGCAAGAGCCGTGAGTGTCTGGAGAAAGCCAGAAAAAATCACGGACTGGAGCGTTCTTTGAAAGCAGCTATCCCGGATGAGGTTTATGATAGCCTTGAGAAGGAGTTTGATAGTATTGAAGAATAATAAAGCACTGTCCCTGATCGGACTTGCAACAAAGGCCGGAAAGACAGTCAGCGGAGAGTTTTCCACTGAGAAATCCATTAAGACCGGCAAAGGATATCTGGCAATCGTAGCCGGAGATTCTTCTGATAACACCAAGAAGAAATTCCGGAACATGTGTGAATTTTACGAAGTGCCCTTGTATATCCTTTCAGATAAAGAAACGTTAGGGCATGCCATGGGTAAGGAATTCCGTGCCAGCCTGGCTGTACAGGACTGGAATTTTGCAGAAGCTATTATGAAGGTGCTGCAGGATGAGGGGAAGGAGCTTTAGAGCATACCACTGTTGTCTGAGAAAACGACCTGAACCAAAGAGGAAAAAGCGTTCCAGGGAATGCTTTTAAATGTTCCCGGGAAATGATTTTTGATGATACGAGCTGCGAAAGACTTATGAAAGCGTATCCTGGCTCGTACTGGTGAAGGGAGAATGGCATATGGTGATAAAGTCACATGAGCCTGCCAAAGACAGAAATAAGCAAAACAGAGAGAATAAAAACAGAGTGAAAAAAGTTATAGATACGGGAAAGGAGAAAGGAATAACATTGGAGACTCCTAAGACAGAAGAGCAGAAAGTGTCAGTAAAGAAAGAAGGCGACGGTGCAGAGGCACCGAAGAAGAAAAAAAATATTATCCGCGTATATCATGCACAGAATGCAAGTGACGGCGGGAAGAACAGAAAGAAACCAGCTGGAGAGAGAAAAGCACGTCCACAGGGCACACGTCCTGCAGCACAGGCACAGCCGGCAGCGAAAGCGGAGGCACCTGTAAAGGCAGCACCGAAGACAGAAGCTCCTAAGACAGAAGCACCGAAGCCGGTAAGTGCACCGAAGGCCGAAGCTCCTAAGACAGAAGCACCAAAGGCAGAAGCACCAAAAGCTGAGACAGCACCAAAGAGCGCACCGGTAAGTGCACCGAAGACAGAGCCTGCAAAACCGGTTCAGGCTGCACCGAAAGCAGAAGCTCCAAGGACAGAATCCCAGAGACCAGCTGCACAGCAGAACAGAAACGACGGCCAACAGCGTCAGGGAAATGGCCAGGGCAACCGTAATTTCCGTCAGGGCGAGGGCCGCGACAATAATCGCGGGGATAACAATCGTGGTGACAGAAATGGAAACGGAGGCAGATTTGGTCAGGGAAGACCACAGGGCGGCAATGGCGGCCAGGGTGGATTCCGCGGAAACAGAAATAATGATGGTCAGGGAAGACCTGTAAGACAGGGAGATTCCCAGAACAGAGGACCGCGCCAGGGTGATGGAAACGGACGTGGATTCCGTCAGGGCGGTGACAACAGAGACAATAGAAATGGAAACGGAAATGGCAGCAGATTTGGCCAGGGAAGACCACAGGGCGGACAGGGACGTTTCGGAGGAAAAGACGGAGATAACCGTAGTGAAGGACGCTTTGGCGGACAGAACCACCAGGGTGGACAGCGCTCCGGCGGTGCAAGAAGAAGCGGCGGCGGATCTGACGCAATCTTTACACCAGAGCTGACCAAGACATCCAAGGACAGCAAGCGTGAGCGTGACAGAGAGAACAAGAACAAGAAGAAAGATTTCGAGAAAGGCGGCCAGGGCGGACGCAGACCAAATCAGGGTGGACGCAGACCGAATTCCAGAATCCCGAAAGCGCTTCAGAAACCGAATCCACAGCCGAAGCAGGAAGAGAAGAAACCTGAGATCAAGGAGATCACCATTCCTGAGAAGCTTACCATCCGTGAGCTTGCGGACGCTATGAAGATGCAGCCATCTGTGATCGTTAAGAAACTTTTCATGGAAGGCGTCATGGTAACCGTAAACCAGGAGATCGACTTTGACAAGGCAGAGGAGATCGCACTTGGCTTTGATATCATTGCCGAGAAAGAGGAAAAAGTAGACGTGATCGCAGAACTCCTCAAAGAGGATGAAGAGGATGAGGACGATATGGTTCCAAGACCTCCGGTAGTCTGCGTCATGGGTCACGTTGACCATGGTAAAACATCTCTTCTGGATGCGATCCGTAATACAAACGTAACCAGAGGCGAGGCCGGCGGAATCACACAGCACATCGGTGCTTACGTGGTAAACATCAAAGGCCAGAAGATCACATTCCTGGATACACCGGGACATGAGGCATTTACAGCTATGCGTATGCGTGGTGCCAACGCTACGGATATCGCAGTTCTGGTCGTTGCCGCAGACGATGGCGTCATGCCGCAGACTGTAGAGGCCATCAGCCATGCAAAAGCAGCAGGCGTTGAGATCATCGTTGCCATCAACAAAATCGATAAACCAAGCGCAAATGTAGAGCGTGTAAAACAGGAACTTTCCGAGTATGAACTGATCCCTGAGGACTGGGGCGGAAGCACCATCTTCGTTCCGGTATCCGCACATACAGGAGAAGGAATCGAGAGCCTTCTTGAGATGATCCTTCTTACTGCTGAGGTTTCCGAGCTGAAAGCAAACCCGAACCGTGAGGCAAGAGGTCTTGTTATCGAGGCTCAGCTTGATAAAGGTAAAGGACCGGTTGCTACCATCCTTGTTCAGAAAGGTACTCTCCATGTAGGAGATTTCATTGCAGCAGGTGCATGTAACGGTAAAGTCCGTGCAATGATGGATGACAAGGGACGCCGCGTTAAAGAGGCAGGCCCGTCCACTCCGGTTGAGATCCTTGGTCTTGGCGACGTTCCAAATGCAGGTGAGATCCTGATGTCCTTCGAGAGCGACAAAGAAGCCAAGAACTTTGCAGGCGCATTCGTTACAGAGAACAAGAGCCGTCTTCTTGAGGAGACCAAGGGCAAACTTTCTCTGGATAACCTGTTTGATCAGATCCAGGCAAGCGACCTTAAAGAGCTTCCGATCATTGTCAAAGCCGATGTACAGGGATCTGTTGAGGCTGTAAAACAGAGCCTTACCAAACTTTCCAACGAGGAAGTTATCGTTAAGGTGATCCATGGAGGTGTAGGTGCCATCAATGAGTCTGATGTCAGCCTTGCCGCAACATCCAATGCCATCATCATCGGATTTAACGTACGTCCGGATACCACAGCAAAACAGCTTGCTGAGCAGGAGGGCGTTGACCTTCGACTTTACAAGGTTATCTACCAGGCAATCGAGGATGTGGAGGCAGCCATGAAAGGTATGCTGGATCCGGTATTCGAGGAGAAAGTTATCGGCCACGCAGAAGTACGTCAGCTGTTCAAGGCATCTGGTGTGGGAACCATCGCAGGAAGCTATGTACTGGATGGTACATTCCAGCGTAACTGCAAGGTTCGTATCACAAGAGGTGAGGACCAGATCTTTGAGGGTGAGCTTGCATCCCTGAAGAGATTTAAAGATGACGTTAAGGAAGTCCGTGCAGGATATGAGTGTGGTCTTGTATTCAACGACTTCAACGATGTTAAAGAAGAAGATAAAGTCGAAGCATATATCATGGTAGAGGTACCAAGATAGGAGT
>OGCO01004365.1_pt1 | contig 15199 bp, 11 predicted proteins | sample 1570171 | NCBI WGS metagenome assembly OGCO01 (sample SAMEA4370583, study PRJEB24528) | human gut metagenome | reverse complement strand
TGCTTCATGCAAACCCACTGCTTGCAAACTGGGTAACTGATAAGATCAGTGATGCATGGATTACCAACCTTCCGGAGATCTCAAAGCTTAAGCTGTTTGTAGATGATCCGAAGAGCCAGCAGGAGTTCATGAACATCAAGTATCAGAACAAGGTTCGTCTTGCAAAGTATATCAAGGAGCACAACGGAATCGATGTTGATCCTCGTTCCATCTTTGATGTACAGGTAAAGCGTCTGCATGAGTATAAGAGACAGCTCTTAAACATCCTGCATGTTATGTACATTTACAATGAGTTAAAGAGCCATCCGGATATGGAGTATTATCCACATACCTTCATCTTTGGTGCAAAGGCAGCAGCAGGCTATCGCCGTGCAAAGCTGACCATTAAGCTGATCAACTCTGTAGCAGATGTCATCAACAATGATAAGTCCATCAACGGCAAGATCAAGGTAGTCTTCATCGAGAACTATCGTGTATCAAATGCAGAGATCATCTTTGCAGCAGCTGATGTTTCAGAGCAGATTTCTACTGCATCTAAGGAGGCATCTGGTACTGGTAACATGAAGTTTATGTTAAATGGTGCAATCACCTGCGGTACACTTGACGGTGCAAACGTAGAGATTCTTGAGGAAGTTGGCAAGGACAACGCTGTTATCTTTGGTATGACCGCAGATGAGGTTATCAACTATGAGAAGAACGGCGGATATGATCCAATGCAGATCTTCAATGAGAATCAGGAGATTCGTCAGGTTCTTATGCAGTTGATCAATGGCTTCTATTCACCACAGGATCCAGAGCTGTTCCGTGATATCTACAATTCACTGCTTAATACCTACAGCAGCGACCGCGCAGACACATACTTCATCCTCAAGGATTTCATGTCCTATCATGAGGCACACATGAAGATCAATGAGCTGTATCAGGATCAGACAAGATGGGCACATATCGTTATGATGAACACCGCATGCAGCGGAAAGTTCACATCTGACCGTACCATCCAGCAGTATGTTGACGAGATCTGGGAGCTTGATAAGGTAACAGTTGAACTGTAATAAATTGGAAATATGCAGTGCGCGTATAAAATTGTGCAATGCAGAAAACAATAAGATAGAAGTTTAAATGCCATCGGGGGCAGGGAAATGCGGCGTTAAAAGTCACATTCCCTGTCCCTGCTTGTTTTATGAAAGGAGAAAATCATGAGAAAAACAGGACTTATTATTTTAATGACAGCGGCAGCACTCTCTATGAGCGCATGCGGCAGAACTGAAAAACCAGAGTCAACAAAGCCATCAGGCACAGTGGCAGCTGAAAAGGAAACCGTAAAGAAAACTGAGAAAGCAACTGAAAAGAAGACAGAAGCGCAGACTGAGGAGCAAACAGAAAAAGAGACAGAAACAAAAGAGACATTATCTGAGAGTGAATCAGAGGCAGCAGCAACTGATGAAAATGTTTTGCAGTTAGATGCAGAGCTTAGTGAGCTGTTAGATAAGATATATGCAATCAAGGGACCAGATTTTGATGTGGAAACTGACACTGTTGATTTTGATGATGAGTATGCAGTGTCTTCCTATACAGGTCTGACAATGGATGATGTGAAAAAGCTTGATGCAGCCATTGTATCTGAGCCGATGATGGGTTCACAGGCATATTCACTTGTGCTTGTTCGACTTAAGGATAAGGCAGATGCAGCTGATATTGCACAGAAAATGGCAGATGGAATTAATCCGCGTAAGTGGGTATGTGTAGAGGCAGATGAGCTGACTGTAGTATCAAAGGATAATATTATTATGCTTTTTATGGCAGATCATGAGCTTTACAGCATGGACGATGCTGTAGCTGCGTTCACAGAGGTATGCGGTAATCCAGACAATACCTATCAGCCAAAATAAAAAAAATTAAAATGTTATTTTCCGGACTTCCATTTTTATATTATTTCCTTCCGGCGGTGCTGGTGTGCTATTTTGCCGCACCGCGGAAATTGAAAAATGCAGTGCTTTTTGTGTTTAGCCTGATTTTTTACGGATGGGGAGAGCCGCGCTATATTGTGCTTATGATAGTGTCAATTTTTAGTGGTTTTGTTTTTGCACTTATGATTGAAAAAAGGCAGAGTAAAAAAAGCGGACTAATCCTCATGTGGATATCTGTGGCAGTAAGCCTGTCATTTCTTCTTATATTTAAATATGCTGATTTTTTAATTGAGAATGTGAATCAGCTGCCAGGTGTGACACTGCCTCTTTTTAAGCTGTCTCTTCCAATAGGAATAAGTTTTTATACATTTCAGATCATCAGTTATACTGTAGATGTCTGGAGAGGAGATACTAAAGCCCAGAGAAACATTATTTCGTTTGGAACATATGTATCGCTGTTTCCGCAGCTGATTGCGGGACCGATTGTGCGATACACGGATATTGAAAGAGAGCTGCAGGAAAGAAAGCATAGCGTCACACTTGCTGCATCAGGCATACAGCGCTTTTTGATAGGATTAAGCAAGAAGGTACTGATTGCAAATGTACTGGGAGAATTGACAGATATCTGTCTAAAAACATCGCAGCCAAGCATAATATTTTGGTGGATGTATGCAGCAGCGCTTGTACTTCAGATTTATTTTGATTTTTCAGGCTACAGCGATATGGCGATTGGACTAGGACGCATTTTTGGCTTTCAGTTTCCAGAAAATTTTAATTATCCTCTGATTAGCCGCAGCGTAAAAGAGTTCTGGCGCAGATGGCATATCAGTCTTGGCAGCTGGTTTCGCGATTACGTTTACATTCCTCTTGGAGGAAGCCGCGTAAAGACTGGACTTTATGTGCGAAATGTCATAGCTGTGTGGATGCTTACAGGACTGTGGCATGGCGCATCATGGAACTTTGTCTTGTGGGGAGCAGGTTTTGGAGTGCTTCTTTTGTGCGAGCGCTTTTTATGGGGAAAATGGCTGGAACGAATGCCGTCTATTATTTCACATTTGTATTTGCTTTTTATCATCTTACTTAGTTTTATTCTTTTTTCAGCAGATACAATACCACAGGCTATGCAGCGAATAGGCGGATTGTTTGGCGCAGGAAAATTGCCAGTCATATCAGTACAAAGCATGTATTATCTAAGAAGCTACGGGCTGCTGCTTATTTTTGCAGCAATCGCAGCAACACCGCTGCCAGTGACAGCATTTAATAGATTTATGAAAACAAAGGCAGGAAGTATTTTTAATTGGGCAATGCCGATTGTGCTTGCAGGACTGCTTTTGCTGGCAACTGCCTTTTTGGTGGACGGCTCATATAATCCATTTTTATATTTTAGGTTTTAAGCATTGGGGAGAGTTTATGATAAAAAAAGAAAAACAAAAGGCTATTGTCACATTGCTTATAACAGGACTTACATTTGGAATACTTTACCTGGCAGCATGGTTTCATACGCCAAATCAGATATCTGTCTCTGAGCGAAGACGTCTGGCACAGCTTCCCGCTTTTACAAAAGACAGTGTGGGAAAGGGAAACTTTATGAGTGGCTTTGAGCGCTACAGTCAGGATCAGTTTCCATTTCGTGAAGCATTCAGAAAGCTAAAAACGAAAGCGCTGTTTTCTTTGTATCAGCAAAAAGATGTTCATGGAATTTATGTTGCAGACGGCTACGCAGCATCAATAGAAAGCGAAATCAATGAGGCTTCCGTGTCACATGCAGTTAATGCATTTGAGCATGTCTATACACAGTATTTAAAAAATGGCAGCCATGAAATTTATGCGGCAATAGTACCAGATAAAGGATATTATCTTGCGGCGAAAAATGGGTATCCAGTGATGGATTATGATAAGTTTTTTAAATACTTTGAAAATGGGATGCCATATGCGAAGTTTATTGATCTTACACAGACGCTGTCTCTTGAGGCATACTATTTCACAGACAGTCATTGGCGTCAGGAAGCACTGATAGAAACAGCAAACCAGATAAAAAGAAATATGAAAAATGATACTTTATCAGATGACTATGATATTTGTCAGGCAGCAGCTTCTTTTTATGGTGTATACAGCGGTCAGGCGGCACTTCAAGTAACACCTGACAAGATTATGTATATAGATAGTGAAATCATTTCACAGGCACAGGTTTATAATTATGAGACGAAAAAGACAGGCGCTGTTTATGACAAGGATAAGCTGACAGGCTATGATCCTTATGATTTTTTCCTGTCAGGTCCATCAGCACTTCTTAGGATTGAAAATCCTAAGGCAGCAGAAAAGAAAAATCTAATCGTATTTCGTGATTCCTATGGCAGCAGTCTGATTCCTCTTTTAATTGATTCCTACAGCAGTATAGTGGTTGTAGATCTCCGTTATATAGCGCAAAAAAAATTAGGCGAATTAATTGATTTTGAATCAGATGAAATGGCAAATGCAGACGTGCTGTTTTTATATGGAACGATTCTATTAAATGACAGCAGTACAATTAAAAAATAAAAAAAGTCCAATAGGCGGAATATTAATCCGGCCTATTGGACTTTTTTATTTATTGATAATCAAAAATCCATTCCAAAAAGTCAATGGAAGTCTGAAGTCTTGACGTGTTGACAGCAATGCCAAGATAACATGGTGTACCTAACAGACAATTTTTATTTACGATACGAGTGTCACTAACGTCTATTGCAGCTGCGTACTGGCCAAGGACCTTGCCAGCTTCATCGGTGCGGCTTAAGTAAAGGATACGATCCTGCTCCTTTAAGTACTGGAAGAATGCCGGAGGAAGTGTTTCCTCGAGATCGGCAAATAAGGTATTATCTTCCTCACCGACACCATAATAATTGACAAATGCAGTATTGCCGCCGAGTACATCAAGATCGTGAGCGGCTGCCATTGCCATCATAGAGGTATAGGAAGCCTCGTCTGATCCGCTAAAGTCAAGATATTCTGTCATATTAAAACTGATCTGATAATCTTTAAGACTCATATCCTCATAGGCGGCAAATTCTTTTTCAAGGGAATCAACATCAGCATTATCTGATAAGTAGTTGTTATAAACATGAACCTGCACGATAAATGGACGGCTGTTTCTGATTACGGACATGGTGATACTAATCACAACGGCGATCACACCTATGATCACAAAGACTGGAACCTTATAATAGCTCCAGAAATATTCCCATCCATCCTTAAAGCCCATCGACTTCATTTTGGCAATTTCTGATTTAAAACTGTGCTTTTCACTTTTTACAGGGTTAAATTCCTCCTTTTTTGGTTGCTTTTTGCTTGGGTCATCTGCTTCAATTCTCATATTTTAATCCATGCCTTTCTGTGGTATAAGAAGTATGATACTAGTGTAACACAGTTTTGGCGATATGGAAATGAAAATAGTATGATTAGTATAAAATAATCATAAAATCTGCATCATTCGTTTGCATTTTTAAGAATCCTCATATATAATAAAATCTATGAGCGGCAAATAAAAAATATAGCCGTCCGGGAGCGTATGCGTGATCGCAGCGCAATATGTGAAAAAGGAATAGAGGTACTTATAATGGGAAGCTTGTTTAATCTTGACAATCCAATTTGGCGGTTTATGGGAAAACTCGTAGATGTGTTTATCCTGACACTTTTGTGGGCTGTCTGCTGTATCCCGATCATTACGATTGGACCAGCATCAACTGCGGTGTATTATGTAACACTGAAACTTGTGAGGGATGAGGAGTCGTACACAGTAAGAAGCTTCTTTAAGTCCTTCAAGGAAAACTTTAAGCAGGGAAGTGTGATCGGTATCATCATGACACTGCTTCTTGTATTCTTCTTGTATGATATTTATGCATACTTTATGATGGGTACACAGATTAGCCGTATTCTTGGAATTGTATTCCTTGGAATTTTCTTACTTTATCTGATCACACTTGTTTATGTATATCCGCTTCAGGCAAAGTTTTACAATAAGATTCGCTTCACACTCAGAAATGCACTGTTCATCGGTGTAAAGCATATCTTCCGCAGCCTGGCAATGATTATTATTGCAATAGCTGTTATCGTGGGATGTCTGTTCTTCCCGCCATTGATCTTATTAAGCTATGGTCTGATTGCATTTTTACAGTCGTACTTCTTGGTGGTAATCTTCGATAAGTATATTCCGAAGGAAGACGAGGCAAATGGCGATTCTGTAGTTGCAGAGGCTAAACGTGAGTTAGAGGCACAGGAAGCAGAAGAAGGCGAGCAGGTTCATATCGTTATGACCCAGCAAGATCAGCAGCCAGCAGATACACAGGTCTTCTCAAGAGAGATGTTTGCATCAAGAGAACCTAAAGAAGAAACAGAAAGCGCAGACACGCAGGATAATAAAGAAGAGCAAAAATAAAAGTAAAAGCGAGGCAGTTGGTGAAAACCAGCTGTCTTTTTTTTGCTGCAATTTACGGATAAAACATTATCTAAACCATTGCACCGGAGGGCTTTTGTAAGCAACTAAAAAAATTTTGGTTTTTTAAGAAATTCATTTCCAGATTTTGTCTTATATGGTATAAGGTGTTATATACAGCCGCAGAGAAGAAAGAGAGGACAGGGGGATGACAGATATTGACATTATCAGGTTGTTATGGATACGAGACGAGATTGCAATAGAAGAGCTTGAAATAAATTATGGACATTACTGCAAACAGATTTCATGGGAAATTGTACAGAACCGTGAGGATGTGAGCGAATGTTTAAATGATACTTGGTGGAAAACATGGTGCAGCATTCCGGAAAACAGACCAGATTCGCTTCGAGCATATGTCGCAAGGATCACAAGAAATTTATCGCTTAACAAGATAATTCATAATAAGGCATGGAAACGCGGATATGGAAAAATTAGTGTAATTGAGCAGGAAGTTGGTGATCTTATCGGTGAGGACGCTATTAGCCGTATGATTGACAGAGATGATTTTGTGCAGCGTCTGAATGGATTTCTGGAAAAACAGACAAGAACAGATCGGATGATTTTCGTGCTTCGATTTTGGTATATGGATACACCACGGGAAATTGCAAAGCATATGGGTTTAAAGGAAAAAAATGTTTATAACACATTGTATCAGATGAGAAAGCGTTTTAGAGTTTATTGGGAACAAAGTGGAAAGGAGGACACTGTTTATGAAAAAACATGATTTTGAAAGCACATCTAAGAAAAATGCAAAAGAGCAAACACCTGAAATGGCAGAGCGAGAACAGGAAATCTTGATGTGGATGGGCGATATCCGTGATGATTTTATATTAGAGGCGGAGGATTACAAGCACTATCAGAGCGATAAAAGTGTGCCAGGATATTTTATTGTAGGCGGTACACTTGCCGCTGCAGCAGCAATTTGTACGGCAATCTTCTTTCAGACAGGCCGAAATCGAATCGATCATTCAAATGTTCCGATGCAGCTTCCATATCAGACAGAAGAGACAAAGGAAATTGAGTGGGAGACAGAGGAAGAGACGACAGAAGAAGAGACGACAGAAGAAGAGACGACACAGGCAGAAACGACAGAAGCAGAGATGACAGAAGCAGCATCACAGGAAACAACAAATGAGGGTGGCTGGCTTAGTCATTCAACAAACTATCAATTTATGGTGCAGACAGATGAAAGTACAGTATCTGTATATAATGCATGGGATGGCAGCCTTGAAACTACCATTGCTGGAAAATTGTTAACAGGGAAAAAATGTGTTCTTGTAAAGAATGGAGAGCGAGTACCGATAAATAATCTTCAAACGGTGGGCTATCAGATGTATGTCGGCGGAGAATTGCAGCTTAGTCAGGAGTTTCATACGTACTGGAATCAGTTGTCAGATACGGTATTTACAAGCAGCGACAGTACACTCTATTCATCAGGAAAGTTGTATAGTATTAATGGTATTGAACTGACACAGGATAATCAGGTATTCAGACGAGTAGGAGATCATATTTATAGCGAAGATTATGTGTATGATGTTGATGGACAGTTACTTGGCGAACATCCGTCATTTACTGCACAATACGAGTTTGGAAATTATGTGCTAGGATGTGATTTTAGTACAAATGAGTATATAATGTTTGATGTTGATACGATGGCAACAGTATGGACTGTCAGTGATTGGCTATACTTAACTGATGCAAATGATCTGCTTAGCTGGGAGACAGCAGATGGACAAGGCATTGTAACAGATTTGATGTTAAATCCAAAATTAAAGGAAGCGGATTGGCTTGCACAAAATGCAGAATGGGAGCCAAATGGAACTAAAATTAGTATTGTATGTGAAAATAAACAGACAGGAGAAGTGATTGTTAGCTTAATCGAGAATCAGGAAGGTTCTTCTATATATCATTATTATGCCTGTGACAGTCAGTATAATATAACTGAAGAACTTCCAAAAGAATTTATAGATACTTATTATGAGGACGATATCCGTGTGCCATTAACTTATCAAATTACAGATGATGGACTTCTGACAATCACGAATTTTTGGACAAAGGAGACAATTGTTACGGCATCTGTTGATCTACAAGGTGGTGAGATTTCTTATATAGATGTTACAAACGCAGGTCCAATGTATGGCGTTACAATTAATACGATAAATCCAAACAATATTGTTACTCTGCTGATTTCAAACGGAACTGTCATTTCTGAGTCAAGAGGGTATACAGTTTTGCAGGAGAATGTTGTTAATCTGGATGAAGATACAATTGTTGTCTATGAGAATGGAACAAATCCGAATACATTATATTTCAATGCAAATGGAGAACCGTTAATAGAGCAGGACACAAATGCTATTTATGCAGATCGCTATGCAGTATGTACGATGCAAAACGGCAAGCTTTCTATTACACCGAGAGAGCCATTTGCTTACAATCTTCCAATCGCGGAAGATGAATATTTGGTGTTGACGACAGGAGAAGGCAGAGACAGCATGGGAAATGTGCGCAAAGAAATTGATATAAATTAAGTGACAAATTTGTCACGAAAGAGTAAGAGAGATGTCACCTAGATGCGGTAAAATAATGGAAACACTAAAAAGAAGGGAGAAGTTTTGGAGAAAGAAAAAATGAATGAAAAAAAACAAAAGCAAAGAGGCTTGAAACAGGGATTTGAGTTGATTTATAAATATCGCTTTGTATTATCATTTTTGCTGTTAATCATGTTGGTTTCATTCAAAATCAGCGGATCGTCCATGGGATGTTGGAAGTTGTTTTTGGGAGATGGCGAAAGTGGTATTCGTTTGGGAGAACCGCGTGTATGGCGAAGTGATGAGTGGGGAACATTGACGCCGCTTTGTTTTCGTCAGCAATATAATACGCTTGGTGCGTATAATCGATACAGCCAAACACTTGGCAGTATATTGACAGATAACATGCTCGTGTATGGACAGCCATCGTGGGATATTCTGACATTATTTCGCCCATTTTATTGGGGATATCTTTTCTTTGGAAGCGAGAGAGGACTTTCATGGTTTTGGTGTTCACGTCTGATCGTGCTGTTTTTGTCATGGTTTGAGCTAGGAATGCTGATTACTGATGGGCAGAAAAAATTATCTGTAATGTTGTCAGTCTGTGTGAGCTTTGCACCATTTTTACAATGGTGGTTTGCAATCAATGGACTTGTTGAGATGCTGATCTACGGTGCTTGTTTTGTGCTTGGAAGTAACTATTTGGTATCACATGCATTTAATCCAAGAAAAATCGCAGTGGCAGTTGGTATGGCAGTTTGCGCAGTAGGGTATGTTTTGACATTTTACCCGACATGGATGGTGCCAGTGGCATGGGGCTTTGTTCCATTATTTTTGTGGGTTGTCATTTGGAAATTTGACAGGAAGGTGTTAAGACGGGTTGATGTGGTGCCATGGATTCTTATTTTCGTGATTACAGCAGCAGGTCTTACAGTACTTGCCGTCACCTCATGGGATGTGATTAAAGCAGAATTAAATTCAGTTTATCCCGGAAATGCACCTTCGTCATCAGGCGGTACAGGCCTTTGGTGGATGATGAAATACCCGATTTCGCTTGTCAGCAGATTTAGCATGAATGAATTAATTGTAGAAAATTCATCCATCATTTGTTTTGCACCAGCAGGATTTATACTTGCGCTGTGGGTAATCATTAAAGAAAAAAAGAAGGATCCTTTACTCATTCTTTTACTTGTAATGAATCTGTTTTTGGCCTGGTACTATTGTGTTGGTATTCCTAAATGGCTTGCCAAAATGCTGCTGCTTAGTTTTGTAAATTCAAATCGCGGACCGCAGGTGTTAGGCTTTCTTCGTTTAACTCTACTTGGCAGAGCTGTCGCATTAAAAGAAAAAGCACCTAAAAGGTGGTTGGCAGCGTTGGCAGCTGTCATTTCATCAGCTGTACCGATGAGATTAGCCTTGGGATTTACAAAGTATGAGCCAGGCGGACTTAGATATGAGTATTTTGATACAGCAGAGAAAATTGTAGTTGTCTGGGCAATTCTGGCAGTTGTTTTTTATCTGCTGTATCGGGCAAGAAAAAGCAAGTACACAATGGCAGTTTTGGGAGTATGCACAGTAGTATTAGCATCATCAATTTGGATAAATCCAGTTGCAAAGGGGGTACCTGAAATTACGAAAAGTGAAACGATGCAGCAAATTCGTGATCTTGTAAAAGAGGATCCCAAGGCAATATGGCTTGTCGCAGATATGGCCTATCCGGCTACTAACATTCCTGCGATGGCAGGAGCAGATTGCCTGAATACAACGCAGACATATCCTCAGAAAACACGCTGGGAGATGTTAGATCCAGAAGGCGAATATGAAGATATTTACAATAGGTATTGCCATATTAGAGCATCACTTGGAAGCAAGACGATGCTTGAGTTAGTCAGTACAGATTATGTAGAAGTAACACTTTCACCAGAAGATCTAAAGAAATTAAATATAAGATATATAGTCAGTACAAATGATTTTGATGAAAAAATAGCGGCTGGAACAACTAATATTTTTACAGACAGTGGCATTGAATTTCAAAAGTACTATGAAGGAACACAGTTATCAATATATGGATGCGTTTATTAAAACTTGCAGTGTACCAATTTGAAAGGAGGAGAGGACATGGATGATATTGCTGTATTGATCCCCTGCTATAATGAGGACAAAACAATTGAAAAGGTGGTATCAGATTTTAAGCGTGTGCTGCCTGACGCCATCATTTACGTGTATGACAATAATTCAACAGATGACACAGAGAAGCTTGCAAAAAAGGCAGGAGCTGTAGTGCGTCATGAGTATCAGCAGGGAAAGGGAAATGTAGTGCGCAGAATGTTTCAGGAAATTGACGCACATTGCTACATACTTGTGGATGGGGATGACACTTATCCAGCAGAATCTGCTGCAAAAATGGTAAAGCTTGTACAGGAACACAATGCGGATATGGTAGTTGGAGATAGGTTGTCATCTACTTATTTTGAGGAAAATAAGCGCCCGTTCCACAATATAGGCAATTGTCTTGTTCGGGGAATGGTATCAAAACTTTTTCACGGAAGCATACGCGATATCATGACGGGGTATCGTGCATTCAGCTACCGTTTTGTAAAAACATTTCCGATTTTATCATGTCGGTTTGAGATAGAGACAGAAATGAGTATTCATGCGATTGACAAGCGTATGCAGGTGGAAAACGTGATTGTACCATATCGTGATCGTCCAGAAGGAAGCGTGTCAAAGCTCAATACCTTCTTAGATGGCTGGAGTGTAATTAAGACGCTGATTCGCCTTTTTCGTATTTACAATCCATTTGCCTTCTTCGGTATAATAAGCATAATATTGTTTCTAATTTCGATAGTAATGTTTGTGCCAGTATTAATCACTTATATTGAAACAGGTCTTGTGCCGCGCTATCCAACACTGATTGTCAGCGGATTTTTGTCAGTCGCAGCAATACAGCTGGCAGGCATTGGAATATCACTCCAAAATATGCTTCACAAAAATCGCCAGGACTTTGAATTAGAGCTGTATCATGCAGAAATTCAGGAGCGAACAGAAAAAGATTGTAAATAAAGTGTTTTTGCGGGTCCCAAGCTCAAAGCCTTTAGTGCAAGCACGAACGGCTTTTGGAGCTTTTGACACTGGTATCATAAAAAATAAATCGTCTTCATATACTAGTAATAGGGCCAGTCGGTCATGTCAAAACCGACTGAAAGCGGCAAAGCCCAATATCAGTATATGGAGGCGATTATGTTAGAGCTGCAGAAAAAACAGATACATATGAGCAGGAGCAAAAACACAGTGAGTGCACAGGTTACATTTGATGAGGATTTTAATATTCCAGATGCGAAGCCAGATGTGGGAAGCGTATTGCTAAAGCAGGCAGATGCCGTGATGGAGGAACTTCGCCAGCTTTCAGAAAAGGTAATCATAAAAGGACGTCTCGACTTTGAAATTTTATATGCCGTAGAGGGTTCTGGCAGAATGAAAAATTTGTCTGGTGCACTTACATTTGAAGAAAATGTGAGCTATCCAGGACTTGAGCCGGGCGATTATGTGCGCTGCCGCACAAAGGTAGAAGATATCAGTATTCGTGTTGTCAACTCAAGAAAGCTTCATATCAGTGCCGTGCTTGGCGCGGAACTTTTTGCTGCATCAGCACAGCTTGAGGAGGCAGCAAGATCGCTTTCAGGACAAGAAGATATCGCTGTACTTGGAAAAGATATGGAAGTGGTGTCTTTGCAGCTGCAAAAAAAGGATACGTTTCGTATGGAGGATGATGTAGTAGTAGCTCCGGGAAAACCGCTTGCACAGTCACTTTTATGGAAATCACTTAGTCTTAGAAGTATGGAATATCAGGCTCAGGAAGACAAAATGCTCATTCAGGCAGAGGCAGCCTTATTTGTAATTTACGAGGCTGGGCAGGAGCAGCTTCCTATGCAGTGGATGGAAAAGACGATCTCATTTACAGGAGAACTGCCGCTTGTTGGATGCCGCCATGAGATGATTCCATCGGTGGAGCCAGTTTTGATAAAAAAAGAGATTAGTATTCATCCAGACGAGGATGGAGAAAATCGAATATTCCATGTGGAAGCAGTAGTGGAGCTTGATATGAAGCTGTATCTTGAGGAAAAGGTACATTTGCTCTGTGATGCATATTCGACAACAAAAGAAGTAGACACAAGCTACAAGACGGCTCATTTAGAAACACTTCAGATGAAAAATAAAGCAAAGTGCAGAATCACTGAAAAGATTCCGCTTCACAGCACTGACACCATGCTCCAAATTTGTCACAGTGAGGGAACAGTGTCAATTGATCGTACAGAGATTGTATCAGAGGGCATTCGTGTGGAGGGTGCTGTCTATGTGACTGTATTATATCTGGCGGCAAACGATGAACGGCCAATGCAGGCTGCGGCAGGTGTGATTCCGCTCAGCCATGTAATTGAAGCAGGCGGAATTACGCCGGGCAGCTGTTTTACTATAAGCCCGATGTTAGAACAAATTACAACAATGATTGCGCCGGGAGGTCAGGGAGAAGTACGTGCAGTCATTAGCCTTGATACATTTGTGCTCTCAGAGCATGAAATTTCAGTGCTCGATCAGGTGAGCTTTACAGGTGAACAGATTGATCCAAATGATTTTCCAGGTATGATCGGATACATTGTACAGCCGGGTGATAATCTTTGGTCAATAGCAAAAAAATATAGAATGAGCATTGAGCGGATCCGCGAGGTTAACCAAGATAATACAAAAACAGATTCATTAAATGCGACTGCTTCCGGTATACAAAAAGAAGGAAAATCGCCAGAAGAGCTTGGCACAAAGCCAGGACAAAAACTTCTTCTGGTGCGATAAGAGAATTGTAATAGGGAATATTAGAATAATGATAGGATAGGAACATTTCTTGACGTATTGCATAACATAATATTGTAACGCAGCAGGGCGGATACCGCAGGTTGCGCACGAAACTGCCGGCTGCTTCTGATAGATCTTACCCGGTCCGAAAGGACCGGATACATAATCAGAAGCAGCCGGTTTTGTGTTCGTGGATGCTGCCTACCATCTGAACAATTTCAGGTGTCAGCAACTTCTCAGAACTTGTAATATAATCAAACTCTCTCATAAAAATCTCCATCATTTTAAATTTATCTCCATCATTTTACCAAAAAATGATGGAGATTTCAACAGGTATGATGGAGATAGGCTCTCCACATTTCATTTCTAGTATCCATGGTGTTTTGTTTAAGATAAACTGTCAAATTCAAAAAGAAAACAGTTGGAGTTATCCACAACAGAAACAGGGCTGCGAAAAAACTTTCATTTTTTCGCAGCCCCTTAAAAAGTATTACTGAGCATCCTGAGCATTCTCAGCTAAAAACTCATTGATCTTATCAACCAGATCATCTGGATCAAGTCCGTGAACCTCAGCAGCCTCGCCGATGGACTCGCCCTGAGATGCCGGGCAGCCAAGGCAATGCATACCAGCAGCCATAAGAATCGGAATAACACCGGTGTTTACCTGAAGCAGTTCACCGATTGTAATATCTTTTGAAATCTGTGTCATATTAAAACCTCCATAAAAAATGCTTGGAATCAGACCAAAATGTCTACTCAACCTTCATTATAAAGGGTATCAAATAGAAAAGCAAGGGGATATTTTGCAGTTTTGCGAATGGATATGATGATGGTACGAATTTCGTAAAATTTGTGATTGAGTTATAAAAAAATGTAACCAATGAAAATAAAATCGGACATAAATGGTGAAAGGAGGAGAAAAATGGATGAGATAGCAGTACTAATTCCATGCTTCAATGAAGAAATTACGGTTGGAAAGGTGGTGAGAGACTTTAAAAAGACATTGCCGCAAGCTACGGTATATGTATATGACAACAATTCTACTGACAAAACAGTGGAAAAAGCAAAAGAAGCAGGTGCAATTGTTAGATATGAGTATCAGCAAGGAAAAGGGAACGTTGTGCGAAGAATGTTTCAGGAGATAGAAGCACAGTGCTACATTCTGGTTGATGCAGACGATACCTATCCAGCATCAGAGGCGGCAAAGATGACGGAACGAGTTTTAAAATATCATGCTGATATGGTAGTAGGAGATCGACTTAGTTCCACGTACTTTAAGGTAAACAAGCGGAGATTTCATAATTCAGGGAATCGCTTTATGCGCTTGGCAGTACAAAAATTGTTTGGTGGGAAGGTAAGAGATGTAATGACAGGGTATCGTGCATTGAGTTACCGTTTTGCAAAAACAATTCCAGTATTGAGCCAGAACTTTGAAATAGAAACTGAAC
>OGCO01004350.1_pt1 | contig 15250 bp, 21 predicted proteins | sample 1570171 | NCBI WGS metagenome assembly OGCO01 (sample SAMEA4370583, study PRJEB24528) | human gut metagenome | reverse complement strand
AGAACTATTTATGAACCAGACAACGAAGACCTGATTCATTTAGTAGTAATAGACCACTTGAGTCTTGTTCGTAAATCTCAAGGAAGAAGCCTAAAGGAAGAAATGGATTTAATTTCATCTTATTTGGTAACTTTGAGGAATAGATGTGGGATTAGTCCGCTAGTTATTATGCAGGCGAATAGAGATTCTACCTCAATGGACAGAAAGAAAGCTGGATTTGATAATATGCAAATCTCAGATATTAAGGATAGTGGTTCTCCAGCTCAGGATAGTGAAATCATCATTTCCATATTCAATCCGTTCAGAGAAAGACTGAATAAATATAAGGGTTACGACATAAAAACATTACAATCTAGATTTAGAAGCATAACTGTTCTGAAGAATCGTTATGGTGAATCAGATATAGAGGTAGGAACTACCTTCTACGGAAAGTGCGGGCTCTGGAAAGAGTTGCCAAAATCTGATGAAATCTATGATTATGGGAAGTATTTGACTTCCGATTACGTAAAGGAAAAGTATGAAGAGATTCAGCCAAAGAAAATAGATGCCAAAGAAAATAAACCTTTACAAATAAGTATTACACTATAATGGCAGAAATGATTTGTATTTGCGGAGAGTCTGGTTCTGGAAAGACTACTTCAATCAGAAATTTAAATCCAGAAGAAACTTTTATCATCACAACAACAGGTAAAAGACCGGGTATTCCTGGTGCAAAGAAGAAGTATCGTAACTTAAACACAGCCGGTAAAACACCTGAAGAGTTAGGTAACTTCTATACCACAACTAGCGTTGATAATGTAGCAACTATGTTGAATCAATAGCAAAATGGCGTGGATTAAATACGTTATTATTGATGATTTCCAATATTTCATGGCATTTGAAGCTATGGACAGAGCTAAAGAGAAGGGATATGAGAAATTTACTGAAATGGCACAACATGCTTATTCAGTATTGAAAAATGCAATGAATCTTCGTGATGATTTGTATATTGTAGTATCTACTCACAGTGAAAATATTGGAGATAGAATCAACAAATATGACAAGATTAAAACTCTTGGTAAGATGTTGGATTCGGTTATTACTCTAGAAGGTTTGTTCACTTATGTACTTTTCACCACAATTGAGAAGGATGAAGAAAATAAACCTCGTTATATGTTCAAGACTAACTCTGATGGAACTTGTACTGCTAAGTCTCCAATGGGATTGTTTGATGAACTATTGATAGATAATGATTTGAACATGGTAATTCAACGTATTAAGGAATATAATGGTGAGGATTAAAATGCTGATTGTGTTCGATTTCGACCCAGAGACAGGGGAATATACTCCCGTGTCTCGCGAAATCTTGAACGAAGGAGAAACTGGCGCAAAGAAGACGAAATCTGAAACTCCTAAAAAGAGTAAGGGTAAGTCTACACTTCCAGATAGTAAAGAACCTTTAATTGTTCTCGAAGACAATAAATATATACTAAATGAAGCCGCTGCAGAAGCACTTGGTGTTAGTCCCGATGATAGAATTGACATTAAGTACGAAAAACACGGAAAGCTTCTAAAGCCTGTGATAGGTTCTAATGAAGCATTTGGAACTAAGGGAGGTAATAAGCTGACTAACTCTTTAACTGTAAGTTGTAGAGGTAAAGCTAATGAAACTCTTAGTGAATATGGTTCCCAGTTTACACTTGCTCCCCACGCACATAAGGATGGATTGTTCATGCTTATAGGGGACAAGATGCCAGAGGAATCAGAAGTAGTAGATGATAAGATTGATGTAAATGAAGTAGATGAAGAGCCAAGCGAAGATATTCCATTGGATATTCAGCTTGCAAATATGGTACAAGATGATTCAGTAGAAGAAGATACTATAACAAAATTCGACTTTACATTAAAATAATCTACAATATGGAATTAAATTTTAACCTTTCAGCAGCACCCGCAGTATCAACATCTAAACCAAGATTGAAACCTTATGAGATTCACAGAGTTAAGCTCGCAGACGTTAAGGTAGAAACATTGAAGGGAAAGAAAGACCCTGATGCTGTATATGAAATTTTGAAAGTGAGATTTGAGAACAACGATGGTTACTATGAAGAAAGCATCTTCTTCCCAAAAGAAGGAGATGACAAGAGACAGACTAGCCAGAACAAAGAAGGACATGAAGTTGAACGCCCTAGCAACTTTGAAAGAACAATGTCCTTTATTGCTCAATTAGGAACTGTGATAGCTCCGAAAGAGTTCGAAAGACTAAAGGGTATTCCGTTTAAGACATTCGGTGAACTTTGTGAGAATTTCATCAATATCCTTAAACCAAAATTCGGTACAGAGACTAACTTGAAACTTATAGGGTCAACAGACAAAGACGGAAATTTCGTACCTCGTCTTCCTTATTTCTTAGCTCTTAATAAACAAGGTGAAGTATTCGTTTCTGATAACTTCATCGGTGAAAATCTGTTCTTTACTGAATATGATTTAAAGAGAAAAGAAGATTTGAAGGCTAAGAAGCCGACTGATGTTGATGCTGTTGAGAAAAAGAACAGTGCAGCTGATGCAGCTTCTGATACTGCATCTGTTGATGCTATCGACTTCAACTCTTTGAAGTAAAAACTAATATCTCTTAGCTCTTACTAACCTCATTAAGAGTTATTTGGAATTGAGATTTAAAACTGTTATCTTTGTGGTTCAATGAAATAATATGTTAATATGCAATTCACGATTGAACCTACAATCACAAAAGACTATTTATTATCTAAGTACTCCCAAGAGACTTACATGGAATACTATTTGGGTATTCCTGTAAAGAAGGGATTATTTAAATCACCTCTAAGGATTGATGACCACCCAACTTGTTCATTTTATGTAAACAAATCGGGTGATGTTATCTTTAATGACTTTAAGGGAGATTTCTATGGAAATTTCATTAGCGTTGTAATGCGGAAATTTAGTTGTACTTATCATCAGGCCTTGAAAATCATCGCCAATGATTTTGGACTAATATCTTCCCCACATCTTAAAAAGAACAAAGGCAAAATTAATGAACGAGCTGAGAAATTTGAGGAAACTGGGCCAGCCAGTATTCAAATTGAGATGCAAGATTTCTCTCAAAAAGAGCTTGAGTGGTGGGCTTCTTATGGTATCACACCCCCTATACTAAGAAAGTTTAGGGTATATTCTTGTAAATCCATTTTTTTAAATGGAAACTATTTCGCTTCTTCCAACGAACAAAGTCCCATTTATGGTTATTATAAAGGTAAAAAGGATGGACTAGAGTTATGGAGAATTTATTTTCCTAAACGAAAGTCGTATAGATTCCTTTCTAATTGGTCTGCTAAAATGATACAGGGACTAGACCAGTTACCTAAAAAGGGTAAAGTTCTGGTTATTACTAAGTCTCTGAAAGACGTAATGACTTTCTATTCGTGTGGAATACCTGCCATAGCGCCTAACTCTGAGAATTTATTTATTCCGCAAACTCTTTTTGATGAATTGAAAAGTAGATTTGAGCACATATGTGTGTTATATGATAATGATTTAGCCGGTGTTTCTAATATGAAAAAAATTAGAAAAGACACTGGCCTAATCTGTCTTATGATACCTCGTAGCTATGGTGCTAAGGATATTTCAGATTTTCACAAAAAGTATGGACACAAAAAGACCTTGGAACAAATCCAAGAAGGAGTAAATTATTATGGCAGAAGAACAAGAGAAACCAAAGAAGAAACACACAGGAGCGTATGCAAAGAGGAAGGGTAACAACTACGAGTTAAAGATTATCAAGGAACTAACGGCACTTGGATTTGAAGGATTGAAATCCTCTCGGTCTGAATCGAAGAACCTTGATGCTGATAAAATAGATATAGCAGAGACAATTCCAAACACGTTACCATTCTATGTGCAATGCAAATGTACTAAGAATAAACCCTCGTACCAAGACATTATCCCAGGATGCCCTCGTAAAGACAGACCATTGGTAGTATTTCACAACTATCAAGTAAATAAGGAAGTCAACATGGGCTCTATTGGGGAATATGTCATTATGACAAAAGAATATTTCTATGAACTAATTAAGGCGACTAAACAATAGTCGCCTTTTTTATTGTTATGACAAACGAACAAAGAGAAGTGATAGAGAACCAAATCCTTGAACATACTAGCATAATCATGGATTTAGAGGATGAAATAGACTATCACCAAAAAGAAATTAATAACTTACAAACACTTTTAGATGATGATAGCAATCTTGAGGACGCAGTCAATATCAGATGTGATAACAAATAGCTCCAGTGAGTTGTTTGTGGTTCGCAATCAGAAAAGTAAAAATCAGGAAATAGAAGAACTGATTGGCAAAGTAGTAACCGCTGCTGGATTAGTTCCGAGTGAGTTATATGAAACTTGGGTAGCATCAGATGATATAACCTACGATTTTTACAGACGCATTAAAATAAAAAGAGGAGACTTAGTCATCGAGTCAGTAACAGATAATAGCATACCGGGATGGGTAATGGAGTTTATAGAAAGTCTAGATTATTCAAATATTAATCGCTATCATTTAGGATAAAATGAAAATCAAAATTCAATCTATTACAGATTTGATTACTAACAGTTCCACTGAAACATTTACAATATTGAGTGGTGATGCAGAATGTATTATCAGAAATATTGTAGATTCTTTACTTGCATCAGTAGGAAGTACTCTCATGTTCTCCGACTTATTCGTATTCGACACTAAGTTCGACGATAGATGGGAGGATGCATACTACGACTACATCAGAAATTACATTAAAGACGGAGAAAACGCCTATGCTAAATCTCTTGAGCAACTTTACTCAAATGGTTGGAACATTGGTGACTGGAGTGAAAGTAAATCACAAGCACTCGAATTTGTCTTTAATGAAATGAAGAGATTGGCAATTGAAGATGGAGCACAGACATACGAAGAATATTGTGTAGAACAAAACAGTGATGAATATGATTGTATGCCAGCCCTTGAGGAACTGAACATTAGAGTTAAAGACGGGTTGGACAATAAAGAGGCAGAGTTAGCCGCCAAGGCTTTGAACTCTTTAGACACTCTATATGATACCGACTATCGTTACTGATATGTTTAAAGACTTAGTAGAAGCGTTTAAAAAGAAATTCCTATGCTGCCACGAATGGGAACAAGTAAAACAGAGTAAAATATACTGGAGTGAGAGTGATGAATATCCCACTCTAGTAGAAGTTACTTTTTTATGTAAAAAATGTGGCAAATTCAAAAAGATTAGAGTATGAAATTTTTAACAAAAATACAGAGTATCTCTGACATTATTACTAATTCATCTTCCGAAACTTTCTTAATGAACGAGCGTGATGCTAATTACTACGATTCATTAGACACTGATGGATGCGTCAGTGTATATAAAGTGAATGAAAAATGGATTCGCAATAGCTATTGGGAAGCTGACCTTATATGTGGATATCTAGACATAGAAGAGTCCTTTGATTATCTCAGTTACGAGGATTGGCAAGCATTTGTTGACTTGTATATCCTTCCTCGCATGGATGAACTTGAAGGATTATATGTTGTTGATATCGAAGACCATTTTGCTGGCTGTGAACATGTGTTAGATGATGCCAGAGATGACTGTTTATGGCATGAAGGCCGACACTAATATGAAATTAAAAATTACACTTAAAGTTCAATCAATTTCCGACCTTATTACAAATTCAAGTTCTGAAACATTTCTTAGAATAGACACTAAGGATAAAGTCCTGCATGATGAAATATACAATGCACTAAAGGACCTTTTCCCTTCTCGTGACTGGGAATTGAGTCCTGTTATTAGTGACGAAACTGAATACTATCATGAGAACGAAGAAGGATTTGAAGGATTTGTCTGTGAATTAAGCCTTCCTTACGGAATAGAATGTGATACATTCTTTGAAGTAGGAGTTAAGGCTATTCTCAAAGATAAGTTCGGAGAAGAAAATTATACAGTAGAAAGATGCGATTAGGAATTAAATTACAGTCTGTTTCAGACATTATTACGAACTCTAGTTCAGAGGTATTCGTAGTTAAAGCAGCTACTCCCGTCAATGATTTAGTAAATCTAATTGAGCAAGTTGCAAACAAAAACTATTTCGATGGTGATTGGGACGAGTGGGAGAAATTATCCGATGAAGAAAGAGCTAAGTACGATACTTCATCTGGTATGGGTGGAGAGTTAGAAATAATGACTTTCGACGATTATTACAATAAGGGCAAGAATGAATATATTCCTGAAAACAAACGGGATTTGTTCACTAAAGAAATCTTCTCTTTACAATTTAAGGAACCTCTTGAAGAGTTAGAAAAATTCGTATGGGTTGATATAGACCACAGTAGAAGAGCCACAATCAGTTGGTTACTTGATAACCTTGAAGTGGTGGCTTGTGACGGTTATTGTCGTGTAGACCCAGAGACCAAAAGAGTGATAGATGTTGTATCTTATTCCGAATGGAAAGAACTTCCAGAAAACGAAAGAAACTAAAAACAATTAAAAGATGAAAGATTTTAACCATTGGGGTTTAAAAAGAAGAGTATTTAAGGATTACAATTACAATGCAATCTGGAGTAATTTAAAGACTATCAGACTTGGCGAAGGAGTTGCAAAAGAACTTCCGGCTGATAAGGCAGAGTTCTATGATGTAGGTATCAACACTCTTTGCAATGCCGAGTGTCCGTTCTGTTATGTAAGTGCTTCACATAAAGGAATTAATTATCCTGATATATGTGAAACATGGGTAAAATGGATGGGTCTTTATAGCGAGAAAAAGAAAGCTAAAGGTCTTATTGTGACTGATAAGCCATTTCAAATTGCCATTGGTTCTACTGGCGAACCTACTATCCATCCGAACTTTTGTAAATTCTTGGAAACAGTGTATAATACAGGAGTAGTTCCTAATTATACTACTAACGGTATTACATTGTCTAAAGCCAATAACCGAGAATTACTTGAATTCACTCGTAACTTTGTAGGTGGAGTTGCTGTAAGTTTAGGAAATAAGGAGCTGCGCAAGTATGCTGATGCTGCTATTTGCAATCTTATTACAATGGGAGATACAAACGTGAATATTCATCATATTATTTCCGACCTAAAGTCTGTCGATGATTTTGTTAATGAATGGAAGCGTTACGGAGATGATATAAAATATCATGTTCTTCTTCCATTAATGCCTTCTGGACGCAGTGATAGTGGAATTAATGAAGGAGTGTTTGAATATCTTGAAGAAAAAGTACTTACAGAGGGCATAGAGAACATTGCTTTCGGAGCTCACTTCTCTAAGTATTTGGAAACTTCAAAGATTCCTACTTATCTTTATCCACCTGAATCTTTAAGTAAGAACGTGATTCTTACAAAGGATAAGGTACAGATAACCCCAAGTTCATTTAATTTGAACCCAATTAAAATAATTGAATTATGATTAAATCGACTCCCAAAATAGAGGGTGTAAAAATTACATCTCCTATGACATCCGAAACACTCCCTTATCCGTGCCTTCTTAGGTACGTAGGTCATGGTTGCGATTACGTTGTTCTTGCAGTAGAACCATCGTTCAAGAGCTTTAAAGGAGTAATTGTTAAAGTGTTTAATACGGGCGTGGATGATGAAATTTTTGAAGGAGCAATAGATAGCTCTTTTACACTAACAAATTTTGGAACTCCTGAAGGATTCAATTTCTACAACGGAGAAATAACTATTAGAAACTCAGCAAATTACCAATGATAGACTATGTACTATTCGGGGCAATCGCAGGTGATGTCTGCGGTTCCTCCTACGAAGCAAAGTTCGGAAGAACTAAACTGTATGAGGCAGTTCGTTTAGTAAGAACAGGCAATGATTTTACAGACGATACTGTATGTACCATTGGGGTGGCCAATGCCATTCTTAAATATGGAAATCCTACTCCAGAACAATTTGGAGAGTACATCCAAGAAATGTGTAAGAAATATCCCAATAGAGGATATGGTGGAATGTTCCATAAATGGATTGATAATCCTGTTTCTTATGGAAGTTATGGTAATGGTTCAGCAATGCGTGTTAGTCCTTGTGGCTATGCAGCTAAAAGTGCTGAGGAATGTCTTGAACTTGCTAAGAACTCTGCTCTATGTTCTCACAATGACCCGGAGGGAGTAAAAGGTGCTCAAGCTATTGCATTGGCAATATACATAATGAAACAGAAACTCAGGACTAAAAATTCTGTTAGAGACATTCTCAATAAATATTATCCAGAGTATGCAACTAAGACTTTGGATGAGATTCGTCCGGAGTATCACTTTGATTCTACTTGTCAAGGTAGTGTTCCGATTGCTTTACTCGCATTTCTTGAGTCTAAAGACTATGAGGATTGTTTGAAGTTAGCTATTTCTATGGGCGGAGACAGTGATACTATTGCAACTATGGCTGGTGGTATTGCTTATACTTATTATGAAAAAATGCCGCAAACCATATTCGACCAAGTCTGGGATGTTCTCGATAACGAGATGATTGACATTGTTGAAAACTTTGACGAAGTTTGTGAATGAACACATACGTAGTTCCTTTTGGCACCACTGATAGCGTCTGGGTTGAGAAAATTACAGCCAGAAGCCTTCAAGAAGCTAAGGATAAAATCATTGAAACTTACGTAAATCTCTGGGATTTAGATTATCCCGGGGATTGGAGTGAGTTTGTTGACATCATTGAAGCTGCAAATGCTCAAGTAGGTGATGTCATTGATATAGACGCTTTATAAAGAATAAAATTTTATTAAATGAAGAGATTTAGAATTGGATTAGACATAGACGATTGTCTGGCCGACTTTTGGGGAGCATACTGTGAGTATTTTGACACAAAGAATAATCCACGTATGCTCGAAGATAGCACAATTACTAAAAACGTGCAGCAGGTATTATCTAAAGACAGAGATTTCTGGCTGGGATTGAAGGTTATTAATATGCCAGATTTCCAGCCAGCTCTGTACTGCACAAAGAGAGTAAATAACAAGGAATGGACTAGGAAATGGTTGGAGATGAATGGATTCCCCAAAGCTCCGATTTACCAAATGGTCTATCAACATGGGAATAAAGCTGATATGATTAAAGGCAAGGTTGATGTATTTATTGATGATTCTATCAGTAATGTACTCAAGTGTCACAATTCTGGCTTGCCTGCATTGGTATATCATACTGAAAGAACTTCCGATTTTCCTATGTATAAAGTATTCTCTCTTTGTAAAGAAGAAATCATGGATGCCTACTGCTTCATGAAAACTTACGGTTAATGGAAAAACAACTATTTACTTGGGGAAGTTGGGATATGTTTGATACTTTACTTATGTCCTTTACTGACTGCACTTTTATAAAGAATGTAGGCAAATACAAAGTAGGAGACAAAGCATATTGTATCGACATGGATTACGAGAATGGAATAATGAGTGTATATGAATCAGCTGATGATTTAGATACTCCAAATGTAACATTTAAACTAGAATTACATGCCTATGAGCTTGAATGATATCAAGCTCAATCCCCTAGTAGAAACACTCAAGGTGCTCGACATCACTGATGAAGAGTATTTTGGGAATGGATATAGAGATTATATCAGTAACTCGAGACTTAAATATATAAACCCTGAACAAGGAGGGTCTCCAGAGCAGTATTTTGAAGGATTAAAAACCGCTTACTCTGATTCATTAGTATTTGGTTCTGCAGTGCACGAATTAGTCTTACAGCCAAATGAATTCACTTTAGTAGATTCGGTTGATAGACCGACAGCAAAAGCTGGATTTATGGCAGATGAACTATATCCTATCTTCTTAATAGAAGGTGAAGTATCTGATGAAGATATTATAGCCGCTTCTGATAAGATAGATTATTACAAGGGCAAAATGGACGACAAGAAAATCTTATCCATACGTAATAAGTGCACAGAATATTGGAATGATAGAAGGAAATACGAATGTGGAAACAATACATCCAAGGTTCCAATCTATCTAGATTCCAAATCAAGAGAGAAATTACAGCTTTGTTTACAGTCAGTAAATAGGAATAAAGAGATACAGTCTCTATTAAATCCTCAATTTATAATGACTCCACCATTGTCTTTAAATGAACAAGCCGTTATACTGGATGTCGAAGTGACAGTTCCAGACCACGAGCCTTTCATATTAAAGCTAAAAGCTAAACTGGATAATTATACTATTTGTCCAGATGAAAATCTCATTACATTAAACGACTTAAAAACTACTGGTCATTATTTGACTCGATTTAATGAAAGTTGGGAACAATATCATTATTATCGACAAATGGGAATGTATGGTTGGTTACTAATGCTAGCTGCTGAACGTATATACGGGCTTAAAGAGCCTGACATGAAAGCAAACATGCTATTGGTATCTACTGTTCCCAATTACTTTGCTGGAGTATATAAAGTCAGTAAAAAAGAACTAATAAGAGGATTCGCAGAGTTTGTAAAGCTATTGCGAATGGTTGCATTTTATACTGTAAATCCATGGGAGACACCTATTTAATGGAATATTACGATATGACGTATGATGAAATGAAACAGCTTTATGCCGACAACTTCTCACTCGGCTATCTGAATGTTGACGTCAGTAATAAATTTGCAGTGATTGCTCTGACTTGCCATTTGACTATGAAAGCCAAACAGCAAAAGCCAGACATCACTCCTTATAAAATACTAATGCAGATTACTGCCAAAGACCCCCTTCCAGAGAAGTTTATAAAGGGGCTAGCTATTATGTGTGAGGACTTTATGTATGGCTGTACAGAGTTCCCCACATTCGGAATTAAAACTCCGGCTGAAATGGCAACGCAAATTGGAAAGATACTTCACGAATATTTACCATTTTAATGAGCTGGTCTATGTTTATGAATGAAGCATCCCTGAAGAAGTACTCTAAAGAGGAACTAAGGCAAGTTGCCAATAGGAAGATGCTTTGGGAAATCAGAAGGATGATTGAAAGAAATCCAGGTATGAGATTTACTCAATTACTCATTAATATGGGAATAGTTGAGGAGAAGACGGTAGAAGGTAAACGCATTACTGAGTGTGATTGGAACGAGGAAAGTGTAGATACCCTTGAAAAGGTATGGAAAAATCCATTTATTTATCCTCCAAACTCCAAAGAAGAAATTTGACATAAATTTATTTTCACACTTTTTAACAAGTGAGGTTTTGCAACCTCGAAAAAATGTAGTATCTTTGTATCACTTCTTCGGAAGAACATCATAGATAATTCAAGAATTAGATTATACTTTATTAAGATTTATTTACCAAATTAGTTTGGTGAGTTACAGAAAAATGACTATCTTTGTAACAATAAATAGAAGATGATTAATAAGAATAATGTTTAAAAAAATTTTTTGAATTATGGCAACACAAGTATTGAATTTCCAGAAATTAGAAGTATGTGCATTTACTAAAGAAGAAGCAAAGGCTCAATTACCATTTGAAGTAATGAAAGACGCAACTCAAGCGTACAAGAATTGGAAGAAAAACCACGAAGGTGGAATCACAGAAAAGGACATCAAAGAGTTCTGTCTGGATTATCTTGCAAAACATACTAAGAATGTAAAGAACGCAGGTTGTATGATTACAATCGAAGCCGGAGCTGCTGACACTCGTGAACGTCCTTACAAAGTAAACGACGTGAAGAACGAAAAAGGTAAACGTAAATACAAAACTACTTATCAGTTAGTTGATAAGAAAACTGGCTCTGTTATCGCTGAAACTAGCGAAACAAAAGCTAAAGCTAAAGAAATTGCAAAATCCCTTTACACTGACAAAGGTTATAAAGGTGATATCATTTGCACTTACACAAAACAAGTACTTGAAGGAGAACCTATCGCATTTGAGGTAGAATATACTCCATCTAAAAGTGCTAAGAAAGGAACATACCTTTGCTTTGGTATTGTAGCATAACTTCTATGTATCAATACAGCCCCAGAGGAGTTCGTCTATTAATTTAGGCGGACTCCTTTTTTATTTTAATAAACTTTAAAGGCGTAACAGCTTAACTTAAAACATTGAAAAATGATTTACAAAAAAACAATTACTAATTTTATCGAGCGTTTATCACAACTGGTTGAACTTGGAGCATCTAAGTCAGATTTTACTAAATCAAACAAACTTCCAAAAAGGTATTTCGAAGATACTTATGAAAATATAAGTAATCATTACAAGGAAGGTATGATTAGTAAAGAAGATATGGATAAAATCAATGAACTATGGAACAACACTTCATTCCCAGAACTTCCTTTCACTCAAGAAACGGCAGCTTCGGTAGAAGAACCTACGTCAGACGATACTACTCTGGAACAAGTGCAACTTGAAGCAGACGACGATAGAAATAGTGTTAATCTTATCCGTGATGAAGATGGGAAGATTAAGTTCTATGAATTTAAAGTCTTAAGAAAAGACAAAGCTCCTCTTACTGGAAGACTTACAAGAGATGAAATGAACAACATTCACCGAATGTATTCATATTACGGAATGTCTATTACTCAAAGAGAGATAAGTAGATATTTCCCTGAATATTCTCTTATCGATTTCAAACGTATTCTTCGTGTATTTAGCATTACTAAAGCTGTATCTCCATTTGCTCCTCATATTATTGAGGAACATACTCAAGAGGAATTGGCAGATATGCAAATGCGTGAAAAGGAAAATGACTTCTTGCGGACAATTGAAGAGCAGTCTGTAAAGAATGATAGATTGCTTCTTAAAAAGTATGCTCTCGAAAACATTGAGTTAAAAAGAAAGCTCGAAGAAGGAATCCATATTGATTTGGACGGATTGAATTTGACTAATCTTTCCAAATATTCTCCAAAGAAATCTTGTGGTAAACAGGACATTATCATCTATTTGTCAGATATGCATATCGGTGCATACGTTTCTCCTCTCTCAATTTATTCTAATCCTTACAATAAGGAAGAAGTCGGAAGAAGATTGAGATTGATTGCAGATGAATTGTTTAGACTCAATGCCTTGTATGATGGGTTTAATAACATCTATGTTTGTAATCTTGGAGATTCTCTTGACGGATATAATGGGCAAACCACTCGTGGTGGACACTCTCTTCCACAGAATATGTGTAACAAAGAACAAATTCATACGTTTATTGAATGTATGGTAGAGTTCTTTGATACCTTGAATTATCTGAACTACAACGAAATGAAATATATTTGTGTTGGAGAATCGAATCATGATGGAGACTTTGGATATGCAGCCAATGTAGCATTGGAAGCAATCCTCACTCATAAAGGTGTAGAGTGTGCAATCTTCGATAAGTTTATCGGAGAGTTTAATGTAGGAGACACTACATTTGTCCTTTGTCATGGAAAGGATAATAGACTCTACACGGTGCATGGAACGCTCGCCTTCATCCATATCTACACCAGCTAACTGGCTTCCCACACCAGGCATCATGGAAAGGATACTTCCCATACCGCCCATTTTCTTGATCTGCTGCATCTGGGAAAGGAAATCGTTGTAATCGAATTCCGCCTTGCGCAGCTTCTGGGATAACTCTTTGGCCTGTTCTTCATCTACCTGGGCAGCAGCCTTCTCGATCAGAGACTGGATATCGCCCATTCCAAGAATTCTTGAAGCCATGCGGTCCGGATAAAACTGCTCCAGATCAGAGAGCTTCTCACCCATACCAATGTATAAAATAGGTTTTCCGGTGACTGAACGAATGGAGAGGGCTGCACCGCCTCTGGTATCGCCATCCAACTTCGTAAGAATAACACCGTCAATACCGATCTTATCGTTAAATGTTCCGGAAACATTGACTGCATCCTGACCAGTCATGGCATCAACTACCAGAATGGTCTGATATACATTTACCGTTTCCTTGATCTGCTCCAGCTCTTCCATCATGCCTTCGTCAATATGAAGACGACCGGCTGTATCCAGGATCACTACATTGAAGCCATTTTTAGAAGCATGTTCTACAGCGGCTTTTGCAATGTCCACCGGGCTGATCTTATCGCCCATGGAAAATACAGGAACATCTACCTTTTCACCATTGATCTGCAGCTGTTTGATCGCAGCCGGACGATATACGTCACAGGCAACTAAAAGAGGTTTCTTTCCTTTTGCTTTTAACTTAGCAGCGATCTTTGCTGTAGTTGTGGTTTTACCGGCACCCTGAAGACCTGCCATCATAATGACTGTGATCTCATTTCCCGGTTTTAAGGCTATTTCTGTGGTTTCAGAGCCCATCAGCTTTACCAGTTCTTCGGTTACGATCTTGATAACCGTCTGTCCTGGTGTCAGGCTTCCGAATACCTCTTCCCCTACGGCTCTTTCCTGAATGGAACTGATGAACTGCTTCACTACTTTGAAGCTTACATCTGCTTCCAGGAGTGCCATTTTAACTTCCTTTAAGGCAGCTTTTACATCTGCTTCAGAAAGTCGGCCTTTGCCCCGCAGGTTTTTGAAAATATTCTGCAATTTGTCGGATAAGCTTTCAAAAGCCATTCATAACCTCCTAAAGTGTGGCTGTAATCTCACCGGATAATTTCCGGATCTGGTCGATCAGAGCCATATCTCTGGTTTTTGCACAGGTATCAGCAAGATCATCTAATTCCCGGATCATCTCCCGGATCTTCATAAACTTGGCTACCAGCTGCAATTTTGTTTCATATTCTTCCAGTATCTTGTCGCACCGTTTCTTAAGATCGTGAACACTCTGACGGCTGATCCCCTGCTCCTTTGCAATCTCGCTGGGCGAAAGATCATTTAACACCATATCTTCGTAAATACGACGCTGGTGTTCCGTCAGCAGTTCTCCATAGAAATCAAACAACAGACCCTGTTCAACGATTTTTTCCATTTCAACCACCTGTGCTATCATACACGATGGCAGAAAGAATGTCAAGTATTTTTACTTGACGTTTTTGTAAATATTAATGATCTCTTTTATATCTTCTCTGTCAAGGACCAGATTTTCAGCCAGAGGGTTGATAACGATGTTATCACCACCGGTTGCGCGGATGGCATCAGCCATGGAAAATACAACACAGCCCCAGTCATTGCGCTTATAAGCCTTTTCAAATTCCATCCAGTCAGTAAACAGCGGAAGGAAGGCTTTTTTCTGCTTGTTTGTAATTCTTGGAAGGATCAGTCCCTGTCCCTGCTCTGCACGAATGTTAAACTTAATACCGTATCTTCCCGGATTATTAATTGTAATATCCTTGAAGTTTACATTGCTCATTGTATGAAGTGGT
>OGCO01004349.1_pt1 | contig 15253 bp, 14 predicted proteins | sample 1570171 | NCBI WGS metagenome assembly OGCO01 (sample SAMEA4370583, study PRJEB24528) | human gut metagenome | reverse complement strand
ATTAATAAACGTAAAGTTGTCAATTCCTTCTAAGTCACAGCATCCAAAGTTCTCAAGCTGCCTTGGGTCTTTAAAGATAGCTACAACACTCACCTGCTTAATAAGAGGAGCATTGAAGATAAAGCAATCGTACATATTATTTTCGTTTGGAGTAACATCTATATAAACATAAGGTTTATTTCTTCCTCTTTTTCTGTATTGATGATACATCCATGCAGATGAGGAAGTATAGTATATAAAGGGAAGTAGCCTGTCTGTGCTACCTATATAATCAATAGCTAATTCTCCATAGTCATTTAAGAGCTGTGGAATCTCAAAATGAGCTACTGGTGTCTCTCCAGTCGTTCCACAGTTACATCTTTCTAATGATTTACAATCTACATCTATACAATTTAATGATAAAAGTAAATCGTTCTTTGGAAGAATTCCTTTCAGTGAATATTCTTTAATAATTTGCAATCTTTCATCTATTATGTCATCTTCTAATTGTTCGATTGACATAGTAGCTGTCCCATGCATTCCGCGTAAGCCTGATACTATATCATTATATATTGCTGATGCTAATTTGTTGTATATCATAGGTATTAAACAAATAAAGGCGACGACCTCTAACGGACGCCGCCTTTAAATATAAAGATTAGTGATTAGGCATTTAACTGAGTGATAGTGATTTCTTTAGAAGCACTAACTCCGTTTTTAGCTGATACTGTAACAGTTGCTTTTGCACTTCTTGCAGCACCAGTGTCATTACTTGTTCCAGTGAAACCTACTTTAGTAGCTCCCGGAGTAATTGTTAACCAATCTGCTGTAGTTGAAGCTGAAACCCAAGCTACTGTACTTCCACCATCAATAGCTGGAGTAAGCTCTTTTTTAGTTCCTGCTTTTGCCATGTCAGCAATATCTGTCACCCCACCAGTAATAACGATGGGTTTCTTTTCTTCTGTAACAGCTCCGAGAGTTGCAAGAGCAGTCTCGAAATCAGAAGCTACAGAATCATGTACATAGAATACATGAGTAGTTTGAGATACTACTTGCTGTCCAACAGCAGCTCCACCCATTAAACCTCTATCTGTTCTATAATATACAGTGTATTGACTATATTTACCATTGATGATAGGAACTTCGTCTTGTAACGGAGCTTCATATCTTCTCACATCTAGAGTAGGGATTCTAAGGTCTTTAATGATGTTTTGATAAGTTCCAAATCCTTCTCTTCCTTGAGTTAGGATGTTCTTACCATCATAATCTTCAGAACCTGCTTCTTTTGCAGATGCAATTACTGCAAATGCACCTTCTGCGCAAGTACAAGCGATTTCTCTTAAGTCTGGGTCGAAGTATTCAATGTCCATTTTAGTGAATCTTTGATACTCGTCTACAGCTTCAATCATTAAGGTATTACCACTTACAGATACGTTGAAATGTTTAAAATCATACGCACGTTGGTATTTCTTAATTTGATTAGCAACTTTTGTTGCAAGCTGAGCAGCTGTGTCTCCAGCTTTCTTTTCAAACTCAATGTATAAAGGTTTACCTTTGAATACGAAGTCATTTGAATAGTAAGAGTTCTGATTTCCAGATAGTCTAATATACATAGCGATTCTGAATACTCCAGATGCTTGAGTAATAGTAGTCATATCTAAAACAGCCTTTGCTAGAACAGGAGCAGAATACGCTCTCTTATACATTGCAACAACGTTAGCCTTCTTGAAATTTCCAACTCTCTTAATTTGAAGAGTTTCGCCTTTTACTTCCCATCTTGGTAACTTTGTTGTATAATCTAGAGCGTCATTGATTAAGGTTGTTGTCGTAAATTGAAACATACTTTAATTTATTTTTTAGTTTGTGCCATCAGCTGAGTTGGAGGTGCTAGTGGCGGATTAACTGGACTATATGTTTGTATTCTAGGGTCACCGGAGTTCTCCAATACAATAGATACCAACTCTTTGAGAATCTCTAAGCATATGTAATCTGGAAATTCTAATATTTGAGATGTGTCCTCTGTAAGGTCTAACTGTTCTTTAGTAAGCATGACCGTTTGAGGAACTTTAATGTAGTCTATTCTAACTTTCACAAGTTTATAAGCGGTAGACTCTCCGCATTTTATTTCCATTCTTACTGTAGAAGCATTTCCATATCTAACAGCAATTTCTCTATCAACTGTACTTACAGACTCACCTCCTATTATTATAGCTCTCGGAAGATTGCTATTGTCGCCTTCTGCATTTCCTAAAAGTGAGGTTACTTTATAAGTTCCATTCATATCAGTTCCACGATTATCTTTATAAGGATAAGTAGGAACTTCTGTTGAAGTATTAATGTTGTTTATATAGTAATATGGAGTCTTATAAGAGGGCTTAAAGTAAGAGTTATTAATGATTTGGGGTTCCATGTCAGCAGTCAATCTCCTTGCAGGAAATTTAACATATTTGGATTTTCCTTCACAGCCTTTCTTTGGATTAACTATTTCATAAAGGCAAATACAGCCTAACATATGAAAATAGTCACTTGGAAGTGTTACTTCATAAGAAGCTCCACACAATTGTGCAATCATTTCCAAGTCCTCTCCCTCTAAAGCTAAGTCAGAATATGGAAGCTCAGGTGACAATGTTGCCGAAGCCTTCAATACCCTTAAATCATCAGAAGTTTGCTGATTCATATCGTACATAATGTACCTCTTATTGAGGAATTGATATATGCCTCTATTAATCAGATGATTGAAATCCTCTATCAGCATAGTAGGGGAAGTAACTTTATTAATTTCAATTAACATGTATTCCCATGCCTGTCTTGCTGTCATAGTAGAATTATTTTATAGTTTTATTTTTTAGCAGACATTGCAGGAGTCTTAGGTGCATCTAAAGCTGCGAACTCTTCGGCTGGATTGCCTTCTGGTTCTTCCTCGTATCCTTTATAGTCTTCATATAAGTCAGGATATGTGTCCTTCTTAATTAATTCGAGCACTCTTCTATTACGTGGGTCTTTCATCCAAGTAATAGCTGCATCATCAGTTGCTCCCAAACAAACGCTATCTCCATACATGTATAGTTTTTGTTTAACTATAATAACATGTTTATCTTTTGCATCCATAAATAGAAGTCTAACATGAATATCATCTCCTGTATACAGGTTAATAATTCTGTCAGGGTCTTTTTCAGCAATGCTTAGTAAGAAGTCAGTAACATCAGCGCTCGATACATTGCGCATGTGTTTTCCAAGCAATCTAGCCATTTGAACTCTTCCTTCATCACCTCTTGGGTCGTCAAGAATGTAAGTTCCAGCATCGTGAATTTTCTTTTTCTTAGAAACTCTTTTAGCAGCTTCATATCCAGGTCTTTCGATATAGATTTCAGCAATACCTTGTCTTGGACGTAGAGTTCCCTTTACACCCGGACCGTCAAATACGTTTACACCTTTTGAGTCAGTGCTATCTCTTGATTGAGCAATAAAGATGCAATTTTTAATTGCTTCCCATTTAGCAGCGTCATAAGGGTTATTTAAATCAAATGTAGTTCCATCTTCAATAACGAATGTTTCAGTTTCTTTAATAAAGACTTTGCCACTATTTCTTTCTGGGTCTGAAAGAATCATGTCTCCAACACTATTTACAGGTTTTACACAAGGTGGATATTGTCCAGTTCTTGGGTCTTTACTAGGTTGGATGTAATATTTCATGCCTACTTTACCATATACACTTCTAAGAATGATAAAATTTTCAGCAGGACTTTGCATTAGTTTGTTTGCATTATCAGTACTCATATTAATTCATAAGGTTTATAATATATAAAAAATGTAAGGGAGTACTATTTCAACTCCCTTACTATATCTTGACTATTTATTAAAGTTCTCTTAAAATGAAGCTTCTGTATGGGTTGAATACACCAACACCAGAATATCCCCAGTTGATTAGCTTAGAAGCAGCAACAGGACTAGATACAACTCCTGAACTTAATCCGTCTAATCCACCAACACCCGGATATTTATTAGTGATGAAGTCTCCACCTTTCAGTGTGAACATCTGGATTGGAGGTTCATTTCCAGTAGAATCAGCAGTTAGGTCTAAGCATAAGCAATATGCTTTTTCCATACCATATTCTCTAGAGAATGTTCTATCAACTTTGAAGGAGATAGTGTTTCCACCGAATGTATAGCTGTCAAATGCAGCACCAACTTTGATGTAATCATTAGCTGCTTTAGACCATAGGTAAGTACCAATAGTTTTATATTTAGCTAAGAAATCTCCAAGAACGTTCTGGATTAAGAACCACATTCTTTCATTGCAAATAAATACGTATTTGTTTCCAGTTGGCTGAATTGCTTTTTCATTCATTGTAGCAATTACAGTTTGGAATACGTCGATAGAAAGTTTTGCAAACGCATATTTAGATGCGAATCTTTCTACCTGTGGAATGATACCGTCACCAATGTAGATTGGTCTTTGAGTATCTGGGTCAACAATAGTCGGTTTACCATTTACGTCAACATTACATTTGTTGAATAATAGACCATTGTTTCTTACATATAAGAAGTTGTCAAGAAGAACTTTTTCTTTCTTGTCCATCTTATATAGTGTTTCTTTTAAGCTACCAGTGTCTTTACCTTCTGCGATGCTGATGAATACGTTTTCATGAGCTGCATAAAGCGCAGAATAACTGTCGTCACATCTGTGAGTTGTGATGAAGTTTCTGTGTTTTTCAATGTTAGATTGATATTTGACATATCCTTCTTCGTGCATTTCAGGCATTGCGTTAGACTGGAATCTAGTAGTATCACCTACTTGGCAACCACTAAAGTCAAGAACGCTAGAATAGTCACTATCAATAAGTCTAACAACTACTTCCCAATAGTTATCAGCTTTTCTAACTGGTCTACTTACTACAATACATTGCTGCATTGTTTTATCAATCTTGAAGATGTCATACTTTTCGTAATATCTTTCTTTGAAAGCCATTACAATTTCTGAGCCGTTTGAGCCATCTTCTGTTGGTACATCTGCAAACTCAACTCTCTTAATGTAGTTGGTTTCAACTTCCCATTCAAAGTACATTGAGTCAATGCTTTGATATTTGTTACCAGATTTAACATCTTGGTAGAAAATGTTTCTTAGAGATTCTGTTAGGTAAGAAGCTGTAAGTTCTGGGTAAAGTCTTGAAACAACACCTAATTTAGTTGGTCTAGTTCCTAAGAACTTATAGAAATCCTCATAAGTTCTAGTTTCCGACATTGTCGGTCTGTTTGATACAAAATTCGCTACTATCATACTTTTTTAATTAAAAATCTATATCATCAATTGTTTTTTCATGGGGATTAGTGTCCCCGGGTTTGGGTTCAGATGCAGGTTTAGGAGCAACTACAACAGTAGGTTTTCTAGTACTCTTTGGTTGTATTCCTTTCTTTGCATCTTCATATCCAGCTTCATAGGCTGAACGTTTTTCTTTAGCTATCTCCTTATCGTAATAATCAGTGATAGTTGCAAAAGCTTCGTCTCCCTTTAATGCAAACCAAGCCATTCTTGCTAAAGTTTGTGGGTCGTCTAATGCTTTTCCTAAATAACTAACTCCTGCCGAATCTAGCGATAATATGAAGTTTGCAACTTCTTCCATGTCATCTTCGTCCAAATTTAATTTTACACCTCCAACTTCATCTAAAGACTCGATTGCATCAAGTACATCAGATTGAAAGGCTTCAAATTGTTCTTGCTTCTGTTGTTGGTCGAGAAGTTCTTCATTTTGTCTTCTTTCGTCTTCTAGTGCTTTGTACTCAGCTCTAATTCCTTGCATTTTCTTCTCGAAAAGTTCTGGATTAGTCTTCTCATGTTCTAGAGCTATGGCAACTTCTTCGTCTGTCATATCTGGAACTCTTGATTGTAAGTCTAAAGCATATAAGTCTTCGTCTGTTAACCTCTCGACTTCGTATTGTGGATTACCTTCTAATGCTTGTCTATATTCTTCAATAGCTTGTTCTCTCTGATAGTTAATGTACTCCTCTGGAGTAATTCCCGCATCACGTAACAAGTTAATAAAGTTAATTTCAGGGTCTTCCAGACCAAAGTTCGGGTCGGGAGATTCTGGTGTTAAGATATTCATTTTTTCCTCTGCGGATAATGAATCCCAAGAAACTTCCTCAATTTCACCCTCGTCATTTTCAAATTTAATTTTTGAAGGGTCTGAAATGCCTATTTGTTTAAGCATAGAAATGATAATATCATCTTCTTGTACTGGTTCTTGTGCAGCAGCAGGTTCTGGTTGTGTACCATCTGCTGGCTGTGGTTGATTTTCATCACCCATCCAAGGTTTCTCTGGCTCTAATGATTCGTAATCTGGTACGTAACCATTAGGGTTCGACGGTTCCGGTGCTATACCGTAATCTTCTTCGTTAAAGTCTAAATCCTCAATTCCCTTTTCCATATATCATTCTTTTAAAGTTATTTGCAAATATAGTCATTTTTTTATTCCACATAAAGTGAAATACTAAAATTTTCTAATTTTACATTTTTTAATAACTTTAACCTATGAAATTTTAGAAATGTATTTGATGATTCCATCTACGTGAAGTTTAGCGATAGCTTCCTTTCCTTCTTTACTAAGAAGAAATTCCACATCTTCCTTATTATCTTGAAACAAGTTTTCTGTTAAAACCGCTGGGCAGTTAGTATCTCTGCATATAGCAAGGCTCTGTTGCCAGTATTTCTGTCCAGGTCTTTCAGTTCTTAATTTAAGTTTTTGCTGTTCAGCTGCATCATATAAACAATCAGCTAGTAACTTGCTATTAGTAGAAGCATTATTTGAAACAAAGACACTCCATCCTTTTGCACCCATCCATGCACTGCCGTTACCAGCAGCATTACAATGAATAGACACTAATAAGACATTTTTATTTCCCAATTCTTTAGCAAACTTATTAGCTCGTTTGCATCTCTCTGAAAGGGAAATGTCAGTTGTCTCTGGAACAAGAAGTTCAACATCATAATCTCTGTTATAAAGTTCATCATAAACCATAGAAGCTATTTCTCTAGCATAGAGATATTCTCTAAGTTTGCCATCTGGACTTCTTTTTCCGGGAGTATTTTCTCCGTGACCGTTGTCTAGTAAAATTTTCATAAACTATTTATTTTTAAGCAGATATCTAAATTAGACATATTTACTCTTTTTTCTTCATCAAGTTTCTTAACTGCTGATTTTAATATATTTACCTCGTCGTGCTTAAATTCAATGTCCGTTCCCAAGTCTTTACTCATATCCCAGGTAATAACATTCCCTGCTTCTTTATAATTAATTTCATCTTTTTCTTCAGATGTCACTCTGACTTTTTTAACTATTTCCATCATATCAACCATTTCAGTTATACTTCCACATTCTGGAAGCATTTGTAGAATAGCTAACCTTTCCTTTACATTTAATTTCATATTATATTATTTTAGGATACCATTAACATTCTTCCGCCCATAGACTGTATTCTACAATTCATATATTCAGCATCTATGGCTCCGAAGTTTTTTATAAGTTGTATATCTGTTCCTACCAAATTCCCCAAGTACAGTTTTCCAGAACCTGTAACAGAAGTAGGCCAGGCACTCCCCCCACTTGTAGCTGTCCATGATATTCCAAATATTGGGTCTATATTCATTCTTGAGTTATTAGTTACCATTGATAAAGAACTCCCTGTAAATACTCCACCTCCACCTCTGCTATTAGATATTGTCAGTGAATACCCTAGTAATTCTGCTGTTCCTATGGTATCTGCCTGCCAATATTTAGTTATTACCTTAATTCTTCCGGAGTAGTCATATCTTAGATTAGTATCTTCTTCGTCAAAATCTATTCTAACATACTCTCTATCCTCTGTTCCTAGCATACTAATATACGCTGTATCATTATTGGCTCCCATTGTTAATCTTTTAACTTTATCTGGGGTCTGTGCAATAAATACACCATAAATAGTCATATCCTGCAAAGTTAAATCACCGTCTTTGTTCCAGTTGATTTTCTCTCTAGCTAAGCTACCAGAACCATCTTTCCATAAAGCCCAATTTAATGCTCCTTCATGATAGTAATAAGCTACTGCTATGTTTACAATTATTCTTCTTACACTTTCTTTTGAAGTTGGAATTAGTGATATTGCAAACACTAAATTATTAGTAGCAGCAGTGGTTTCTATTGCTAATATATCATAAATTAATGTTCCTCTACTTACAAATTTGAATGGGACATCCCATGACTCTTCAGTGTCTACACTATATGCTGTAACCCTTATTTCTCCTTCGCCAGTTCCTGTAAAATCTCCCATGTTAACTCCTATTGTACAAGAGGATAATTTCCCGTCCAAAGTTCCATCTTTTAAAGATATTATAGGAGACATTATATGAACTTGCTCTCCGTTTACTGATTCCATAAAACAAGCTGAGCCAGGGTATAATGATGTGTCTTTAAATACTCCACTCCCATCATGTTTAGATAATGTTCCTGTCCATGCTGATGAATCTGCCATTCCATAAGGAGGGTCAGGAGTCATAGTTCCTATACTACTTTCATACATAACTGGAGTGTAAGTTCCTTCAAACAACGGTAATTCTACAAACTTAGACGTAGTCTCATCAAATGAATAATTCCATATTTCTTGAACTTCAATCTTTTGAGCTTTAATAAAATCAGTGTTTATATATGCTTTACCATCTTCTACTTTAAACAAAGTTCCGATTTGTCCTTTAGAATCACCAATCCACACCTTGTTGGCTTCTAAAGAAATCATAGGGTCGCCTGTTTCAGGGTCATCGGCAATGGATAATCCAGCTTCTTTATATTTAAGAAATATTCCTTCTTGCGAAAAGTCTACTACTGATTTTCCATTATTTAAATAGAAGTTACCAGTAAGATATACATTCTGTCCATAAAGACCGTATCCTCTAGGTTGCTTATCAGCAGGGAATGTATAGTCAATAATTCCCCCAAGATTTCCTATTCTTACTTTAGTTGTCTTTGTATATTCAAATTCGTACTCTATAAAGTTTCCTTCTTCATCTTTTTTAGTAATAGGATTTCCTTCTTCATCATATTTAGGAATTTTATAAAGTACAGAGTAGTCAGGTCTATTTAAATCTGACAGTATATTTATATAGGGTGCTTGGTCGTCAGAAGAAGTTAGATAAATAGCATTTTGTCTTCCAGAGTCAGGTTTTATATTTCCAACTTGTACTAAGCTATCTCCTATTTCTACTGTTGCCAGTTTTTTCTTTATTTCTTCTTCTTGAACTGGTTCTCCTTCATAGTCTAAATCATCATCAGATGGAGTCCAGTCAGTTCTATCATAAAGATTATCATTGTATTTCTCTATGATTTCAGATATATTTCCTTTTTCATCATAAGACACTTCTGTATATTTGTCGAACACAGATTTAGCCAATTGAATAACAAAAGAATGTAATCCTACAGGAGCAAGTACTATTGCATCATAGTATTTGATATTTTGATTGTCCCATTTCTGACATCTAACAATATCTCCCGGTTTAAACACTGGGATTTCATCATCGTCAAAATCAACCACGTAGATATTCTCTGTACCATAGAAATAACTATAATATAGTGGTTTTCTAATAATGGATTTATTATCATCCGATACAATATCCATATAAGATTCAGGCCCAGATTCACTAAATAGGTCAATTGCCTGAGCTGAATTATTAACTGCTAGTGTTTCTGGAGTTTGAGGGTCTTCTATATTGATGCTGTTCAAGAACGACTTATCCCATAGTTGATTTATGTTTGTAAACAGTGTAGAATTTGCCAATGCATAGGCATCTGTTATATGGGTCAAAATAGCCGGACGTTGCCACGAAGAGTCTCCTACTATATAAGCCCTCACATTTTTATCAGTAAAGATAATATCAGTCCGTTGGGACAGTAATGAAGTGAGTATCGACCGAGCAAGGTTGTCCAGTTCTGTAAAATCTGTTCCGCCAGAAGCGTTCTTATATGCTTCATTAAATTCGTTTAGGAACTCTGTTGTAGTATTTTCATAAGCTAAGACAAAGTTTTCTACTTTGCTTGCATTAGATACCCAAAGAGAACCATTAGTTGCTGTAATTTTATTTACCACCATTTCATATACTTGCATGGCTTTTCTTACTACCAAGTAGTCAATGGTAAGGGTGTTCGTTGTTGCGTCAATTCTCCAGCCAGAGCCGGAGAATCCAGATGAGAAAAATGGAGAAGTAATACTTCCGTCGACTATTATGTCTCTGTAAAATCTCCAATTTGCTTTAGATATATTGCTTCCAGTAAACGTCCAATCTCCTGAAATTACTTCATCGATTTTCTTTTTAGCTAAATCTTTTGCTGCATAACCTTCAAGGTAATTAGCATTAAGATTACTAACTAACTTTTTAGAATGAACAATAAGAGGTGGAAAAGCATCCACTGTTATTTCTAGCTGTCCAGACATTGAATCTCCTGTTTTCTTTACATAGTTCTCTGATGTGTCTGCAACAGATTCAATTAAAGCTATGTATTTATCTTCATATGAGATATATAAAGACTTATTAAGAGAATTGTAAATTAAATAGCCATCTCCCGGATAATCGAGAGACTCTAGCTCATCAACACTATTTACTATGATAGTCTTAGCATATACTTCTTCCTGAGGTTTCTCAGTAATTGTAGCTAATTCTTTTATAACATCATCCAATAGTTTACAATTTCTCCCTGACTTTATATATACTTTACCTAGAGTTTCTAGTACAATGTCAGAATAGGGATTTCCAACTATTACTTTTTTGTTTCCTAAGAGAGAGTCTACTCTAACGTTTTCCATGATTTATTAAGTATATTAAAACGAAAATGCCACCGACAAATTAATGCCGATGGTATCTTATTATATATTTCTAGACTTGATGTCATTGAAAGTACTAAATAAATCATCTACATCGGCTTCAGTGAATTTTACTTTTCCAATTTTGAAACCGTCGTTTTCTTTCAATACTGATTTTGCAGCATCTCCTAGAATCTTCGTATTTATATTTCCGTCAATATCAACAAATAAGTCAATTAGAGCGTTGTGTTTATCAACCCAATTTCTTACAACATAGGTGATAGCAGTTTGTACTGGAATAGTGGATAATCCGAAGAAGTTACTCGCGATATCCTTTGCATATTTCTCAGCAGCTTGCATTAATATTTCTTTGTCACTAACCATAGTATTACTGTTTATTCATCATAAGTTCATCATATCTCTTCTTTATTTCTGGGTCATTCTCGAGTAGATTAAGCATAGTGTCTAATTTCTCTTGCTTTTTCTTGATTTCTACTGCGATTTTTTCTTTGGACTTATTAATTGCACTCAATAGATTTTCAGCAGCAATTTTTCCATCCGGACTACTTACGTATTCTCCAGCGAATTTATTTCCTAAGTAAGCCATAAAACCAGCTTCATAGGTTTGTTTTGCCAATTGATAATCATGTGAATTAGCCAATACTGATTGTTCCTCAGAATTAAGCATCCCGACTGATTTATTAATTTCTTCTAATATAGAAGTGTTAGTCGCTTGTTGCTACTGTTGCATCCTGTTCAACGTTTCCAGTTGTTGGTAGTAAGTCTTCTGTAAATCACCCAAGCTATTGTTACTAAAAGTATCGCCAAACATGTCATAAATTAATTAGTTACTGCGCTGGTGCTGGAGCAGGTGCTGCCATCTGTATAACGAATACAGAATAAGCACAATGAGCCAACTGTGGCGTAGTTGTAGGTAAATCGTTAATTAAATCTTGTGTAACTATTGTCTTTCCTCTCGGAATAAGAACGTCAACTACTTTAAAAATCTCTGGTGTCAGAGTCTCTGGAGTAGCAGAAGTTGCCGGAGTATCGATAATAGTCGATGTGACGTTTGTGATAACTTTTGGAGTACCTTTACAGTCAATATACTGTAAGTTATGAACTATATCTAGTTTAGTGACTTGTCTATAAGAAGCGGCACCGGAAGTGGTTTGATTATAGACTTCTGCGAATCTTGGTGTAACTGTTAGTGTAGAGCTAGGAGCTATACTTGTATTCGCTCCTTTTGGTATTGAAACATTAAACTCTAGTATTTGACTCCCGTTATCTTCGGTTCCAAATGGAGTTATTTTTGTAGTCATAATTTTGAGCATTTTAGGTTATAAAAAAAGAAAGGAGACTATTGTTACATAATCTCCTTTCAATATCTTATTGTGCTTGACAAGAAGGACAAGTGCTGTTAATAGCTGCGTTTACTGCATTCCAGTTGGAAGCAGCTGCACCAGCGTACATACCTGTGCCATATTGTGTGAACGGACTACAATAAAGAGGAGAAATACTTGGAACAGGAGCACATAAGTTACTATAAGAATATTTCAATTCTCCAGTAATTTTGTGGTCAAGTTGTCTTTGTAATTCACTACCCATAACTAACATTTCTTTTTGAGTCTTGCAGCAGCAATCGTCAGAATATCTTTCAGCATTAACTTTAGCAAGTTCGAACATAAGAGGAAGAGCTGTTTGAGTTGCTACTTCTTTCTTTTCAAGTTCGTTAATTCTTGTGCTAAGTCTTTCAAAGATGTCTGCCTTTTCAGTCACGTCTTTTTCACGTGCATTTGCTAGTGCTGTTGCCATACCTACGTTCTGAGCATTATCTCTTGATAACAAGTCGATATACATGTTACATTTTTCTCTCTGGTCTACAATTCTGCCTTCATAATTTTGGTTACGAAGACTTGTATCAGCAGCGTTAATGTAAGTGTATAAATCAATGTCATCTTGCATACTCTGAACTCTGTTAGACCATGCTAGGTTTTGAGATGCTTCGCCTTGAACCATAGCCATTGTTTTAGCTTGTTCTGCTTGCTGCATAGCGCAACATCCACCGTTATTTCCTCCGAAGAGTCCACCTAAAATACCACCGTTGTTTCCACAGCCACAACCATTTCCGTTATTACCAAGTGCAGCTAAAGCTGTACCAATAATACCTAAGGTTAGGCCCGCATTTGTTCTCCCTTTCTTACCGAATTTGTTTTCGGCATCTTCCATTGTTAAAAACTCTGCCATGTTTAAAAATTTTTTAAATTAATAAATGAATTAAAGTAACTTTTTTGTTATCAGTTACTTATTACTCCTTTCAATCGACCTAATTATAATTTTAGACGTCTCGGTCTTTCTCCATTTGTAACAGCACAAAGATATAAATAAAAATTAACACCCACAACTAAATTATTAAAAATTTTTAAAAATTCTTGTAATTTAGCTATGAGTGTTAAAAATTAATTTTCAAATGAGAAATTTACTATTCAGTAACTTCTTTTACATACATTCCTATTAAATCTTTAAGAGCAGTGTTGTTTTCTTCATAAAGACTTCTTGTACATAGATATGTAACTCCATTTTGTGAGTAGTAGTTACCCTTCACTAGAGACATTACTCCATCATATGTATAAGGACTTTCTTTAGTTCCTTTCCCCATATCCACAGGTTGAATTTCTGCTTCAGGAGATACCCATTCTGAAGATGCTAATAGTGCTATAAAAGCAGGGTCGTCGTGATAGTAAAGCTCAATGCCTTCATCTTCTAAGAAAGGTCTTAGCCACGATTTGTGTAATACTACTTTGTTATTATCTACACTTGTTCTCATGTGTGGTTCTATAATTAAACCACGTTGTGTCATCCATTCTTTTGTTACAATTGCGTAATCCATAATTTTATTTATTAAAGTCCGACTTAATTTTTGATTTGATTTCTGAAACTAAATTAATATACTCTATATATTCAGAGTATGCTTTTTCATCTTTTCTAATTCCTAATTGATGTGCATTAAAGTCATTGATTATGGAGAACTCTGATTCTTCATCAATGTATTGTCTAATGATAGCTCTGGCACATGCCTTATATTCTGGTGTTCCACTTAAATGTATCTGAATGTAATTCCATCTTATTTCTTCTGTTGTACTTCCGTCCATGTGAGGGACGTATACTATTTCTGATTTAATATCATAATTGTAGTAATATGTACCATTTCCAAGCAATTCAATCGGTTCGGGTTGCAGGTTTGCTTCTATTCTTCTTGGGTCTAACATATGGTGTTATTTTAAAATTTACAGGTAATGGATATCTACGTATAGAATAAAGCAATTGTTTATTCTTACTCTCAAAATAATATGACTTATAGTTATATACAAAGTTAACTCTGAATCTATTGCTATACAATATGATGTCAACTATATGAATATATTTACCATAGAATCTTGAAATATTTACCTTCTTCCCATTCCAGTTAGAAAATCTCAATCCAGTCTCTAACTGAATTTTATGGAGTAGATTTTTAGAATTACAGAACTTTAACCATCCAAAATACGATTGCATTCTCCTTCTTAGTTCATTTCTATCAATTTTCTTATCCTTGTACCTTTTAATTAACTTGAATAACCTGATTTTGATAGATTTTCTAAGTAGTACATGAGTATGGAAAAACTTGTAACCTACAAAGTCTATTCCTCTACTGTCTACGGGAAAAATTTGATAATTTTGTTTAAGTTCTAATTTTAAGACATTTCGCAGATATAATTTCATTGACAATAGAACTTTTCTCAGAAATTCTTTATCGTCACTTAATACTACTATATCATCTGCATACCTGAAATAGAATTTACATTTAAGCTCTTCTTTGACCCAATGGTCGAAATAAGCAAGATATAAATTTGCAAAGAATTGAGACAAGTAATTTCCAATGGGTACTCCATCTGCCGAATATAATATCTCCTTTAACAGGCTCAATAATTTAGGGTCTTTATTTTCTTTTGGAGTATTTCGTACAGTATGTCGTGGTCAATAGACGGATAAAATTTCCTTACATCTATTTTCAAACAATACTTAGTCTTTTCAGGAAATTTCTGCAAAACATACTTTAAGTCTTTTGCAACATCATGTATCCCTCTGTCTTTTATACAAGAATATGTATGTTTGATAAATATATTTACCCATATTGGTTCCATAATATTCATTATCGCATGATGCGTAATTCTATCAGGATAATATGGAAGCCTAAAGATTAATCTCTCCTTAGGCTCATAAATTTTAAACGTGCTATATTTTGAAGTATGATATGTTAAGTTCTTCAAAACGGTTGCCAATTTTTCATTTTCCTTTTCACGACGTTTATCGTGTTTCAGGATTCCCCATCTAACTGATTTGTGTCTTCTTGCTTTTCTATCAGCAAGTTCTATATTAGGCAGGTCATATACCTGCTCGTGCAAATATCCTA
>OGCO01004345.1_pt1 | contig 15275 bp, 19 predicted proteins | sample 1570171 | NCBI WGS metagenome assembly OGCO01 (sample SAMEA4370583, study PRJEB24528) | human gut metagenome | reverse complement strand
CAACGAGAACTCCTACACCTCTCAGATGGTCCGCACCATTAAGTACTTCGCTGAGAACTGCTAATTGCGTAGCTGCGTTAAAAATTGAATGATTTGTCGGTCGGAGTTTGTCTTGCTCAACTACGAACAAGCTTGATTTGGTACGATAAGCTTATCTAGCAATTTTTCACCCTTTCTTTTGTGGTCCGCCATGAAGGAAAGGGTGTTTTTTTATGTGTTTGAAAGACCTCCGCGATGAATTTATCTACGATTGTGAATGCCGCCATCTGGCTAAAGGCTCCCTGCGCAATTATAAGGCTGCGACCCGGTTTTTGGTGGAATATCTGGAGCTGAAGCAGATCACTGAGCTGGAGGATGTCCGCCCCCGCCACATCCGGGACCTGATGAAGGAGAAGCAGGACGCGGGCAGCACGTCTCGCTATATCAACGACCTGCTCAAGGTGTGGCGCACATGGTTCAACTATCTGGTCAATGAGGGCTATCTGGAGGAGCGGGACAATCCGGCTAAAAAGGTAAAGTGCCTCCGCCAGCCCCGGACGATTATCGACACCTTTACAGTGGCTGAAATGAAGCGGATGATCCAGTTCTACGACGGCAAGGATTTTCTGGGGGTACGGAATAAGACCATCATCATGCTGCTGTTCGATACCGGGATGCGCTGCAACGAAATGATCCTGATGGAGCCGGAGGACATCAAGCAGGACTATATTCTGGTCAAGCACGGCAAGGGCAGCAAGGAACGGGTCGTGCCAAAATCGCCCGCGCTCTCCAAGCAGCTCGTCAAGTACTGCACGCTCCGGGATGGCTACCTGAAGGAGCACCCTACCCGCTACAAGAATCTCTTCCCCAGCAAAAACGGCAAGCCGATGACCGATGAAGCCGTAGCACGGATATTGAAGTATGCCGCAAAAGAGGTGGGTGTCTCGTCCTCGGTGCGGGTCAGCCCTCATACCTGCCGCCACACCTTCGCACAGATGCAATTGAAGAACGGTCTGGACCTGTACAGTGTCTCCCGCCTGATGGGGCATGTCAATATCATGATCACCCAGCGTTATCTGTTGGGCATCAAGGATAAGGACATCGTGGATCGCGGCACCCAGACCAGCCCCCTGATGAATCTGTAAAAACTGAATCGTACACTTCAAGAGTGGCCCCGCCGGGTGGTGGGGCTGCTCTTTTGTTTTAATTCTGTTGATTCAATTGTAAAAGAAGAACAATGAAAAGTACGAGATGCAACTGATTTGAAAAACGACGTATACACGATGAAAAATCGGGTGCGAAAAGAAGAGCTGAACTGAGTCTATATCTAATTATAAATAGGAAAAACGTGGCTGGAAAAATAATGTGAAAAATAGACGATAATTCGATGAAATCTCTTGCGTTAAAGAAAAGTTAAGGAATGCCTATATATTATAATAAGGTATTTATATATTTATAATAAGGTGAGTTGAATGACTTTGAGAATTAACGAAAGAAAATAAAACGATACAACGAATAAAAAATGGCCATTAAAATTTAGTGATTTTTTGCTGATTTGAAATTCATGAATTCTAATACAAAAAGCAACATTATGGAATCAACAGAATGGATTCAAATGATTGAGAAAAGTACAGGAATGGAAATCGAGAATGCTGACAACAGTGGCACACGGAAACCGGGTTGGGTGCAAGGGTGGAGTTGATTCCGATAAGTCTACATAACAAGTATGTTGATATGCTGCTGTGCAGGATACGAAAGCAGAACGGAATGATAAAGAGATATGACTAGTATTCTGATATGCTTATGGCGCGGGCGGCAGAGGTGATACTGGTCGGCGAAGTGACATAACTGGTATCTTGATGTGTTGGTTGTACGTGCAACAGAAGGAGTGGAGAATGCTTGACATTTCTTAAAACCTGTGGTATGGCACTTGTATTGCTGCAAACTGGTCTTAGAGCCTCAGCAACAGCTCTTTAATACAGTAGTAATGATTTTACTGCAAAATCCGAAAAACGCGTTAGAGATGCCTTGCAGCGCGTGTGGTGAAACTTTTTTTGGAAAACCACTGGACAAGCGATCGGAAGTGTGTTATGCTTATGCACCCGAGGAGGAGAGAGCGGCCGGGAATGCCCCGGACGTGCTCGACATCCCGACGAGCGCGCCCCACGTGCGGGGGCGGTGACCGAGGCGACTCGGGAGCTGCCCTTGAACGGCGGAGCAGGCGACTACCCTGTGAAAGCGGGGTGGAGCACCTTGAAAACTGAACATCGTCAAAAATTTATTTGGAAAAGGAGGAATGTGAACATGGAAAAAAATGACATTTTCAATACGAATCTGCTGCAGTTGCCCATGAAGGCACAGGTGGCTGACGAGGGGGTGGTACAGGATATCGCGCCCGTTGCAGCGCCCGCAGACCTCGCCGGGGGAGTAGCGGAGCTTGAGCTGGATGCTTTGAACCAGAGAGGCGTTGTTCTTCAGCGGTTGAGCGATGTGACGCCCAAAAATCATGAAATGTTGGCATCCGGACGTCTGCAGTGCGGCGAAATTACGCTGCTTTGCGGTGACGGCGGTGTAGGCAAGGGGCAGTTCGTGGCGCAGATCGCGAGATCCCTGACCATGGGCGAGGCCACGGAGGTTTTTCCACAGGCACCCGACCGCACGGGCAACGTTGTGATCCTTGCAGGCGAGGACCCCATCGATGCTGTGCTGTGCCCGCGAATGGCTGCTGCTGGTGCTGATCTGGGCAAGGTCGTGGTGATCGATTCTGATGTATACTACGAAAAGAAAGGGAAAATGCCCTCTCTCGGCGACCCGGATCTGGTGAACTGGATCATTGCGGCGAATCCGCTGGTGCTGGTTATTGACCCATTACAGGCATTTTTGCCAAATTCTGCCAATATGAACAACCGCCAACAGATGCGGAAGGTGCTTCAGGACCTGCGCATGCTGGCACAGCAACAGGGGTTTGCCATCCTGCTGGTGACCCATACCAACAAAAATCCATCCGCGTTTGGGCGCAAGCGCCTGAATGGATCGGGTGAACTTTGGGACACCGCCCGCAGCGTGCTGATCATGGGGCATACGAGGGATGGCAGCAAAAGCTACGTCTCTCACGAAAAGAGCAGCTATGGTGTACCGGCGGATACGATCCTTTTTACCACCGAGACGGTAGAGGTCAGGGGGATCAAGACGGTAAGGCTGAAGTTAGACTCGACTTCGGATTGGAAGGACGAGGATTTTTGTCGGGAGAAGCCGGACAATAAAGGGCAGAAGTATGCAGAAGTTCAGAGAGAGCTTCTGCGTACGTTGAATGCCGCCCCGGGGAACTGTATGGTCAGCAAGGAGCTTCAGCGACTGGTTATGGAAAAAACTGGATGCAGTGAAAGCACCTATAACCATGCGCGCAGCGCGCTGAGTGGCGATGGCCTCATCAAAAATGTCCGGCAAATCGTACCAGAGGTCGGAGTCTGCGGCGTTACAGCCCTGACACGGAGCACGGCAGTGGCGTAACGGCTGCTGAGTGTGTATGATTGCAATTTTGCAATGTTGACGAAAAATATCGATGAAAGGCGCAAAAGCACAATTTCTGCTTTTGCAATGTTGAGTCCTGCTTTGCAAGGCTGAGGTCGCCATAACAGGGGCAAAAAGGAGGAAGTGACATGCAGTGCAGTAGACCGCTGAAAATCCCATAGCGCTGGTAGGGTGAAAGATCTGACCCGCTTTGGCACTGTTGGGAGCAGACAGCAAGACTGTTCTAAAAAACACGATCCAATTCAAAAGGAGGACCATATGACAGATAGAATATAGCGCCCGGGCAGCACCCTGCCAACAAGGGAAACTGTGCGTGGACTCTGGCAAAATAAACAAAAAATATAATTTAGAGGTGTTGAAATTGCTAAAAATTTGGAAGAATTATTATCTGGACGCGAGCAGCGTGTATTATGCGTTGAAAAAGGCGCATACGAAGGCCGATGGCGGGGTGGAGTACGATATTTGCACCTATCATGCAAGGCTGGAGGAGGCACTGGCAGAAGCTGTAAGACGCACAATTCGTGAGGGAGTCGCCAGCGGGGAGCTGAAGGAATGGGAGCAGGTGCGTGCCGAGCTCCAGCGGTTGGAGAGCGAGGCGCGGGGGCTGCTGCAGTCCATCTGCCCGGCGGACAAGACTTTGACCTCGACTCTGAAGAACAACAAATGTGCATAATGAAAGGAGAAATGATATGATCGAACTTTACTTCAATGATGCAAATCTTCTGCCCGAGAACCGTGAAGAGGAGCAGTATGCCGAGGCGACACTCAACAACATTTTGGCTGGAAAAACGGCTGACACGGAGATGTGCATCCTGCCCTGCTTTTACGATGCTCCGCTGCACAAGGGGCTGCTGTACCATCTGAACGACGGCACAACGCTGCGGATCAGACCCCTATCCTGAATGAGGCGGGAGAGCCGGAGCTGCTCATCAGATGCGTTACGGAGGAGACTGTCGAGGAGATGTACCAGAGGGTCTCGAATTACGACTAAGGCGAGCGCCGCACCGACAATGTATCTGTTTTCGAAAGTGAATTTTAAGGAAAAGGAGCTATAACATGGTTGAAAATAACGTAAAAGAGAACCTGATTGACGATGAGGAGGAACTCTATGTGAACCTGAATGATCTGGTGAACCTCAGAGAGTCGGCGGAGCTCAAGGAAGCCGCAGACGCATTTGAGAACTATCTGGTAGACTATGCGCGGGTAACACACATGCCGCAGAGCGTCCTGTCGGATATCTGCCATCTGTCTGTACAGGCAGCACACAGGGGAATGGAATTTTGCTTCATGAAAGGGTTCGAGATGGGCGCTCGTGTAATGAAGAGCGCACTGGAAGAGGAGATGATGGAGGGGGTGAAGCCGTGAACAGAAGACAAGCAGCGGTATCCTGACACTGCAGTACGAGCAAGAGGTTTGACTATGCTAACCACAAACGCAAAAGAAGCCTGCAAAAAAATTACATGTGCGCGCATCGCGCAGGAGGTATAATGATGAATTACAATCACGAAGACGCAGTAACGATCCGGACGAATGGACGTAAGAATGACGCATCGGCGCTATGGGCGTTGAGGGATGTGCTGGAAGGGAAGGCTTTGATTTATGATACCTGCACAGACACACCCCACGACAATCTGAATCCCTGCGAAGGAATTACGTTGAAGCTGGCCGATGCGCCGGATTGGGAGTGTGACATGGTAATTACCTTCTTGCCGTACCTCGGCGATGATGGGCGGGCGTTACTGAAAATCGACTGCCATTCTGTGCCCTACCGGAATGATGCGGACGAAAAAATTGTCCCCACGGCATATGACTGGAGGAATGATCCGGGCATTGATACACTTTTTTAATCAACCAAACAGGAGGGAAACGACTACGATCGATATTTATATGAACGGTGCAGAGGTCCATGCCGAAACACCTGAAGAAGAGCGGGAAGCATCGCTTATTCTGAACGCATCGCTGTCCGGGAAAACGACCCCGGCGGGCGGATGCATCTGCCCGGATCAAAGGGATTCCACGGTCGGTAAAGGCATTACGATGCGTTTTTGCGATGGTACGGATATGATCATTACGCCTACCTCAGATGCAGAAGGCAACCCCGAACTGGAGATATGCTGCAGCATGGAGGCTGTCGTTCAGGAGACGGCAGAGGAGCCGACCTACTATTATGAGGTGCGGCTTGAACCAAAGCCTGTACTGCGAAGCTATATCGCTGCCGCCTATGAGCTCTGCAATGAACTGACCGATAGTGAGCTTGTGCAGATGGGGCACGACCGGAATACGGGGCGCATTCGTCTGTTGCAGGCGTTGGAAACGGTGGATGCACTGGCCGATTACAGCGAAGAGGCGGCGACGGAAGAGTTCGGAAACTATATGGATGTGAATTTCCCCAATGTGACGTTCAAGCCGGAGTTTGTGAATCCTCGGGCGGCACGATGGTGTGGAATGTAAAGGACAAGGAGGAAACTTATGACGGATAACAAGACCTGTAGCGTGGACATTTTGAGTGTATCGTTGGGCGAAGAAGGATATTTGATCATCCCACGGCAGACGCGTGAACTGTGTGAGCCGCTGGTTAAGGCTGCAGACGCGCTGGAGAGGGCGCTGGAGGACCTTCCGGTTGATAAGGCGGACAAGAATAGGATCGCGCGGTTGTCGGCAGAACTGATGGCCCAAGCAGAGCAATATGCGGTAGAGCTGGGAATCCAGGCATACTTGGAGTTTACCAGAACGCTGACCCCGGAGATGCGCGTTGGGCTTGAAGGGCACAAGGACAATGAGGTGCCAGAGACATGATCCGAGGCAAACAAAAAACGCCTGGCACATGCAAGGCGCTTGACAATAAAAAAGCTGCGGTAAAGGTGGGTACCGGCAGTGAACAGCGCGCCTAAGCAAATGAGCAGGCTGAGAAATGGGCAGAACGTCCAGAGGCAGTGTCATGCTAAAAAAGGAGATTAAAATGAGCTTTTTAGAAGATGTATTTCAGACCGCTGACGAGATCAAGCAGAATGAAGAGAAGTTCAAAAGTGCTGTGGAGGCAAGCTTTCATCAGCTGGATGTGCTTGTTCGACCGTATTTGGGTGAAGCACAGAACGCGATCCTATCTGAAATTCTGGAAGGGTTGGTCACGCCTATTGCCGAGAGTTCCTTTGAAATTGGCTACAGCAGCGCCATGCGGAGGTTTGCAGAAGCGGCGGCGGCACTCGAGGCGAAGGCCAATGTGCAACAGTAAAACAAAAACCGCCTTACCTGTTGGCGCAGGCAAAGCGGCGATAGAGACGGGAATATAAATGTCTATGTAAGTTCCCGCCCCTATAATAGCACAGAACAAAGCGTTTGACCAGAGCTTTTTCTGTCAGACGCTGACAAACCGGCGCATGGTCTGGCAAGATGGCTGGGCTGTGCGCCTTATATTATTATAGGAGAAATATCAATATATGAGTGATAAAAAGACACATTGGCCATTTGGCGGTTTTTTCCTGAAGCTGTCTGATGAAAAGAACGGGACGCATGAATATGAGAACTACCTGAAGGAGTGTGAGGAGGAAAAGCAGCTACCCGAGGAGGAGCTGGAATTCCATTGCTCCAAGGACCCTAAAAAAATGACGATGCAGGAGTCGCTGGAAGAGGTGGACAGGTTCCTGTGCTGGAATAAGATGACGCCGGAGGCACAGAAGGCAGCCACGTGCGACACAGAGCAAGCCGCCGGGGATATGCCCTGCGCCATAGAGCCGGAGAGTGCGCCAGACACCCCACAGGGCGCTGTATTGGATGAGGCGGTGGATGCTCCGTCGGGCGTGGATAGTGTGCCGGGTGATGTATCGGGGGATGCGCCAGAGAGCGCTGCAGACACGGTGCTAGACAACGTCCCAGACGCTACAGAAGGATATGTGCCAGATGCGATAGGAGCCCTGAAAGCACCGGAGAAGGAGGCTGTGAACGCGACTGCACAAGGGGTAATAGCACCGGAGACAACTACAGCGGAGACGCTTATGCAACAAGGGGCAGAGCCCACCAGACAGGCAGCAGAGCCGGAAGCAGAGGCTGAGGGGATATCCAGTCTCCAGACGCCAAAGCAGCCCATCGAGCTGCAGGAGAAGGGCTGTACTGGACAGGAGGCAGAGGAAGTGCCAGAGGTAGAAGTGGTGCCCGCAGAAGTAATCGTGCCATTGGTACAGATAGGAGGGAACGCCCCGGCGGAGAAGGAGCGGTGGGCGTATGCCTCGGAATTGATCGGTGATGCGTTCCAGCATTGGGAAAATGGAAGAGTCCTTCTGGATATGGGAACTGGACGTGGCAAGAACGAATTTATCATTAAGAAGCTGGTGAGCTGGCGCGTTGATGAGATGCTGAAAAAAACGACCATAGGCCGGGTTCTATGCCTCTGCCCGCTAAATACCCTTCACGCCGAGATGCTCCAACGCAGAACGGAAGCCGCTATTGCCGAGGTCGATGGTGAGCCAATGGAAATAGCAATGACTAATGATGCGTTCTACGAGAACATGCTAGAGGTCCGGACCTATCAGAATATTGAGACGAAATACAGGAATGATCCGGCGTCGCTGAAAAAGTATCTGACGGGGTTCAAGTACATCGTTGCGGATGAATGCCACTATTTTACAGATTTTTCCTCTTATGGAATGAATACCTATTTGTCGCTGGAAGTGCTGCAAAAGGCTGAAGCTGACCATGTGGTTATCTATATGAGCGCAACGGGCGAGGAGACCTATAAGCTGCTGGAGGAGACCTCAAAGACTCCCGAAGACCGCATCTACAAACTGCCGCAAGATTACCAGCATATCAAGCAGAAATATTTCTATTCGAGAGAAAATCTGGTCATGATGCTAAAAAGTCTCCCGGAAGACGAAAAGGCCGTTATATTTGTATCATCCGGCGGAGATCTGCTCAAAATGAAGGAGATATTTGGCAATACAGCTGCCTATTACTGCTCCGAGAATAACCCGAAATACGGCAAAATGTTTAATAAGCTGACGGAATGTGTCAAGGACAGAGAGCTCCAAAAAAGATATTTATTCACCACAAAGGCGTTTGGTATAGGCATCGAGATCAAAGACCGTACAGTAAAACACCTGTATATCGACCAATGGAAGCCGACGGACATCATTCAGTCAACAGGTCGAAAGCGCCCACTTGATGTCGACGATACCTGCACGGTCTATTTTCGTGATTATGATGCGGACTGGTATTATGGTGACCTGAAGAAATTTAAGGCCATCGTGATAGAAGAGCTGAGGCCTGCAGTGGCATATCTTGCGGGGGCGGAGGCATTTGAAGTGTTCCGAAACAGTGGAACGCCCGATAGTATCAACAACAAAATAAGAAAGTGCAAGATCATGGAGTTCGATGACGCAAAGGGCGAATACCGCGTGAATCCGCTTGGTGTCCGGCAATTGAAGCGAGAATTGGAGCTGCTTAACGAAATGCTCGAAACGTCATATAAGCAGGTCTTTGCAAAGTATGCGCCGGTGTTAGCAGAGGGAACGGTGCCGTATTGCTTTGATTCGGTGGTGGACTGGATAAACGCACACTTGAATCAGCCGATGTTGAAGGAAGAAATGTACGAAAGTATCATGGCGTTGAAGGTGTTCAAAGAGTATAAAGGACGTCCGATGGGGCAAGACGCATTAAATCGTAAACTTCAAATCTATGGTGTCAAGATTATTACAGTTCGAGAATTTAAGAGAAATGAGAGTCGCAATAAAACATTATGGAAATTGATTCGGATCTGATATGATTTTGGCGCAAAAACTGTACTCGCTCTATATAGAATAGGTACAAAAAATGAGCCAAATTCAGACAACAGAATAGAGAACAAGAGAAAATAACAGACTTATGATATATTTATAATTTGAGATTCGTGAATACTTTGATATCGAGCGTGCGAGATATTAAAGTGTTTACGAAAAAAGAAAGAAGATGAGGGGGTGGGAGAAGAGGGAAACCCACCATTGATTTGATCATAGTGAAATATCTCAGATAATTGATAAAAGCATCTGCCCGGTGTGATTCTGTTTTGATATGATGCCATTAAAAAGTATATCTTAAGAAGAATATATCGTATTACCGTATAATATAAGAATGCCTGCACTGTGGACACCGTTTGATGACTGAATTTTGCGCTGTCAAAAATGGACCATTCAAGACAATGCCTATACAACATCGAACAAATCGTTCAGCATTCAGAAGCTCACCCGTCAAGCTGAGGGTCGATGAACTGTTATCAAAATGATTACGGTTGGAAAAGCTCAGTAGTCAAAGTGACTGTCGAGATCCATATTCTATCGATGATACAATCAATGAACATTATCCAAATCGGTAAAAGTTCAATAGCGTTCAGATAAAGGCGGTAGGTGGTCGCAGTAGCCCTCGATTTGAGGGGTGCACAAAATTCCGCATAGTACATGACGGCTTTCTATGATGCTACGCAAGTTACGATGGATAATTTTACGGTATTTCGCTTTTTGCGATTAACTGTACCATCAACACCCGTCATTTTGTCCCTAGTTGAAATTGAATCAGGATGCAAAAACGCCCCACTGCTCGACATAGAGTAGCGGGGTGTTGCTATTGAAAGACACTTATTTCAGAATAGAGAGATCGTCATAGCGGGTGACACCATTATAGAGAAGCTCGAGCATGGTCACGGCAGAAGGGCGATCATTCAGAGGATAGCCAGCCAGCTCCTGAACGCGCTCGGGGCAGAAATCCCATGCGACCTTGGATGCCCGGCGGCGTGAATCGGCAGGGGATAGGAGCGCGACAGCAGGGAGCTTGGCTATGATATATACAGTCTAAAAAGGCATTGGCATTGGGATATGGGCGGCGGCAGATTTCCATGACACCATCGTCTGAATTCCAGAGGGGGTTTCAATTTGAAATCCCCTTGAGAGCGAATCAAGGCGTGCGACCTCAAACAGCTACACACAAAACTGTGCACAAGTTCCATATCGGCTTAAAAGTCGCAAATCCGCCGGGATATCTACTGTCTGATATTAAACGCCGCTCTTTAAGTTCACTTCTTGACCGAATACCGCGTAAAAAAGAGCCCTGCTACTCGTGTCTGAGCGGCAGAGCCCTGTTGCTGTTATAGGAAATGATGGTTGGTGTCAGCGTTCAATGATCTCAGTGGTAACTTTCGTTTGACCCTTGCCAAAAAGTCCGGCATAGCCAAAATCAGCCAAATCCTTGAGCTCCTGTGCTTTTTCTCGTGTTTCACGGTAATCTTCACGAAGCAGAGTATCTCCATTTTCATCATGGAATACCGTTTTGACAACGAATTTATTTTCAGCCATAAGCTTACCTCCTGCTGCTGATAGAAGTGGTGACGATGGGCGCGATGTCTATTACCGCAGCTTTCTCATATAGGCTTGGGACGTTCTTTTCTGGCTCTCATAGAAGGTAACGCCGGTAACATCATCCACGACCAGATCATCATAAGGGATGCCCTTTTTGTTCAGATGATCAATGAACCAGCGCTTTTTCAGATAGCACCACGGGGTTCTGCTGAGGTCGCCGTAACTCGATGCAGGCCGCTCACATGCGTTGTAGGTTTTGCCGCAGATGTTCCACCATTCTTTACGCACTCGCTCCCGCATTTGCAGAACCTCAGATGTGCCATGAAGGCCATGCTCCTCGCCATACCGATAATCTGCCTTCTTGATTTTTGCGTTCTGTCCCGCGCTGACTGCACCAGCTGCACCAAGACCCAACATGCCTAAAAATAACGAAAAAGCGCCTGCCATAATATTATCCTCCTGTATTTTGAAGTGTGTTTGCTTTTGCTGTACCTGAAGTTTACCAAACGATGCATCCGATAAGATGGACTTACAAGGACATTTTTAAAATATGGTGCTTTCTGGCTGCCGTCGCGCGGACTGATGGTTGACCGCACTATAGCAGGCAAAAAGTATCCGGTAAGGCCTCCGGTGGCGGGGAGCACCTCACTCCGTCAGCCCCAACAGATAATCGGTCGACACCTGATAGAATTGGGCAAGCTGGATCAGATGAGGGATCTCAGGGCATTTGTCGTGCTCCCATGCGTAGACTGCCCGGCGGGTCACACCCATGGTTCGGGCAAGCTCGGTCTGGGTATATCCGTGCGTCAGGCGCAGGTGCTGCAAACGTTCTGATATAATGGTCATGGCTGCTCTCCTTCAATATATTGGGCGTCCTCTCATAGCCCGGCGGATCTCTGTCTTTACGGGTGCATTTTTAAACAACGTCAAGGGTAATGGTGCCGCTCTCTTTGGTGATGATCTCATACTCGGTGGACTGGATATCCCGCAATACCAGCTTTTCAATGCTCAGGACACTGGCAAGGGGGATAGAAAGCATGGTGTGTCCGGCCATGAAATGCAGCTCTGACTTGTTCCGGTGCGTGTGCAGCTGGATGTCTTGAAATGCGATGTCTGCCCCGAAAAAAACGGCGCACCCACTGGCTTTGCACTCAGACGTCTCGGCAAGAAAGGTGTCAATAGCGATTTTATAAGTATCCATGAGGAGTCTCCTGTTTTTATATATAGCACTACTCTCACTCGTGCCCTCGCTCTCTGTCCTGCTGTGATTAGTCAGCCTTCACGAACAGCTCCATGCAGTCTGCACAGATGACCCGCACTTCCTTGGTGCTCCGGATGATGGTACCGCACTTAGGACATACCCACCGCCGGGTGCTGCTCTTTGCTTTGGGAGGCTTGGGCGCTCCGGTCTGACTGCTGCCGGGTGCCTTGCTCCCTGCTCCGGTGCCTGCCATATCCGACCATGCCAACCGCTCGCCCATCTGGATGTCCTGCCAGCCTTGGAAGATGATGAAGTCCAACAGCTCCTCGGACGGGCTTGTGATGGTCCAGCCGTATTTCTCGTGGTGGTCGACGGTCAGCCCGTGTGCCTCGGCCTGCTCCTTAAAGCGCCGGTTGTGATAGACCCCATTGTTGCTGGTGTCTTTGATACCGGTCTCCATGCAGTACTCGTGCACCATCTCATGCAGCAGGGTGGATGCGGTCTCTTCAATGGGACGGTCAAGGGTAGCCGATGAAATATTGATCTCGTACTTGTTCTCGCCGCCTGCCTGCCAGACCTTGGAACAGGTGATATGACCATAGGCGGACGGGGTCTTTTTCAGGCTGATGATGGGCTCGGGCAGCTTGCCTGCAAAGTAGTGCTTGTTGAGCTCGCGGAACATCTTTTCCAGCTGACCAGCAGCGCGGGAGGCTTTGACAGTCTGTTTCATGATTTTTCGAACCTTTCTCTTGATAAAAAAGGCCAGGACAGGTATAATATTGGTGTAGCCCGCCCCGGCGGGTGTTGTGGGCTCTGTACAGTGCGAACTTTGGTCGGTGGGCGCTGTATGGGGCTTTTCTTTTTCAGGTGATGCTCAGGCGAGTGCCGGTGACAGTTTTGCTGTACTGGTCGTACAGGTCGGGAGCTACGGCCTTGATGGCTTTGCTGTCTAGTCGGGTGCTGGAGAAATCGGACAGGCGGACTTTGTGGCAGCCTACTTCCAGATAGTTGGTAGACCGTTCTGCCAGTGCCTCGCAGATCTGGATCTTCAGCTGCTCCTGCTCAGCCTGTGCGGCCTCGATCAGTTGGGCGGCCTCCTTGTACTGCTCGACAAGGGTCAGTAAAACGTTGATACTCATGTGTGTACCTCTCTTCAAATTGTTGGTGAATGGTCGGATGTGAGAACCGGTGTTCCCGATGGCACTAGTATACGCATACTCCATGAAGTATGCAAGATGGAATGTTGCACAAGAAAAAAGGCTATAAATTGTGGAAAATGCATACTTCATGAAGTATTTGCAGAATGGACAGCTCGAAAAGATATGATATAATACCTATAAGAGTAAACAGAAAGTTGGTGCTTTGGATGGGCGGCAAAACAAGTACAGCCAGCAAACGAAAATGGAATAACGAGAATTACGAGTACACACAGCTCGTGACGCAAAAGGGCGAAAAAGAACGCATCAAACAAGCAGCAAAGCAAGCTGGGCAAAGCGTAAACGCCTATGTGGTGGAAGCTGTACGCCGCCGCATGGAGCAAGAACAGATGCTCAGTGCGTCAGACACCCCGGGGGTAGTTAAAAATCTGGAAGGGGACACTGACCCGGTAGAATGAGATAGTTGTTCCATCTCCCCAGACCTGATTAAAATCTAGCAACAGAAGGCCTCTGTCTTTCACAGAAATGTGATCGGCAGGGGCCTTTTTGCGTTAAGAAAATGACACCTAAAAAACAAAAAAGTATCCTCCACATGGAAAATGAAAGGCCGTGGCCAAAATCAAACGTTATTCCATCAGATTCATCGATTTCCTGCCCCTCATGGACACCTGATGGGAGAAAATTCGGTTCATCTCCCTGCGCTTTCGGGTCAGGTCAGAGTGTACATAGCGCTGCAAGGTGATGTTGGCGTTAGCGTGTCCTAACAATTCACTGAGGGTTTTTACATCGCACCCCGCCTGCAGACAGGTCGTTGCAAAGGTATGGCGCAGCGCGTGCGGACGTACCTGCCGGACAGCTGCCTGTTTCAGATATGCTCTGATGCTTTTTCGGTAGCAGCGGGGTTCGGTGGGCTTAGACTCGTTGCCAGATAGAAACCATGTGGAATTACTGGCGTTTCCGCGCAGCTTTTTTAGCACAATAAGTAGCTGTTTCGGGATTGGAATTTCCCGGCGGGAGGTGCGGGTTTTCGGCGTTTGGATAACCACCTTTGTATGACCGTTTCCGCAGGAAATTCGGCAGACTGTCCTGTTGATCTTCAGCGTGCCAAGTTTCAGGTCAAAATCACCCCATTGTAAGCCGCAGATCTCGCCAATACGCAGACCTAATTCAAGCCCCAGTAATAAGCCGATTTTGCGAGGCGTGGGGTTCTCCTGCACATACTGGAAGAGCCGTTGCTGTTCTGCCGGAGAAAGGGGCACGGGTGTTTTATCAACAGCTTTTGGCAGCGCAACTTCCAACTCCATCGGACGAATCAGGCGTAAATGTGCGGCATATTCGACGCAGCATCGAGAGGCATTCCCGGGCAGAAGAATTTCCCAGTGGCTTGTGTGCGGCATCTGTGGGCACGATGATCTGCTGCATGGCCTGTTCGAGGAAGCTCTCGTCAAGGGATGCAACGGACACTTTGCTCAAAACCGGAAGAAGATACTTGTGCAGCGTGTACGAATAATGCGCATAGGTGGATTCTTTTACGGCATTTCGCTGGGAGCGCAGCCATACCTCGGCCAATGCTTCAAAGGTTAGGTCGGTTCTTTTCAGGTTATAAAAACCAGCTTCTGCTTTTTTCTGAATCAGAATCTGCTTGACCTCTGCATAGACTGTGCCATAGATATAGCCCCACTGAATCTTTCCATCCGGTGTATGCGCTTTGATATAGCGGCCTTCCCACCGACCATCATTGCGCTTATGAATGTTTTCTCCCCGTCGTGCCATTTTTGTTTCCTCCTGCGTCTTGGACACCCATCTGACCACTTATTCTGTCCACCTTCGTTTTTAGCTGGATTTTTTCATGCAGAACTGGGCAATGTGCAAAAAAGTTTCGGCTTCTGCGAGTTTTTTTCTAAGGTCAGGTGGGATACATTTGTATAATTTTCTATTGATTCCCAGATATAACCATGATAAAATAATAGGGAGAATCAAACAATGATGTCGAAAAATTTGTATCCTCCATTTTCCATGTGAAGGATACCCCTTTATGCGGAAAGGGGTGAACAAGGTGGCATTGCGTCTGTTTGAGCACAACGAGAAAGC
>OGCO01004339.1_pt1 | contig 15286 bp, 16 predicted proteins | sample 1570171 | NCBI WGS metagenome assembly OGCO01 (sample SAMEA4370583, study PRJEB24528) | human gut metagenome | reverse complement strand
TCAGCTTCTGGCGGAAGGGCTGGGTGTTGCCGTGGCTGGACAGATCCATGATGGCCTCTGCCCCCAGGTTCACGGCGCTCATGACCTTCTGCATCTCTACATCGTAGTCCTTGCAGTCCCGAGAGACCCCCAGGTTCACGTTCACCTTGGTGCGCAGCATACTGCCCACCCCTTCCGGGTCCAGACAGGTATGGCGCTTGTTGGCACAGATGGCCACCTTGCCCTCTGCCACCAGCTCCCGCAGCTGTTCCACCGGCAGGTGCTCTTTCTCCGCCACCCGCTTCATCTGTTCCGTCACGATGCCCTTTCGGGCTGCATCCATCTGTGTGGTATAAGTTTGCATTGCTGTTCCTCCAAAAAGTCAAAAAAGGCTTGCATTTGTTTCGTCATTTGACCAGAGAGCCGTTCCCCCCAAGGTGTGATCCATGGGGCCCTGACCCCGACCCAAGTTCAGGCCAGCGTTCAGCGCCGCCGTCAGATAGGCTTTCGCCCCGCTCACCGCTTGGGACAGCTCCAGACCGTTTGCCAGGTTGGCTGCGATGGCGCTGGACAAGGTGCAGCCGGTACCGTGGGCGTTTGGATTTTCCACTTTCCGCCCTGGAAGCCACAGCCCTTGTCCCTTCTGCCACAGCAGGTCGTCCGCATCCGCCATCCGATGTCCACCCTTGAGCAGGATGGCGCAGCCATAGCGCTGGGACAGCTCCGCCGCCACTGCTTCCGTCTCCGCACGGCTGGTGATCGGACGTCCGATCAGCGCTTCCGCCTCCGGCAGATTGGGCGTGAGCACCTCTGCCAGGGGGAACAGCTCCTGCTGGATCGCTGCCACCGCCTGGGTGCTCATGAGCCAGCGGCCACTGGTGGAGACCATGACCGGATCAAGGACAATATGCGACGGCTGGTACTGCCGCAGCTTCTGGGCGGTAACTTGCACCGCCTGGACAGAGGGCATCATGCCGATCTTCACAGCATCCGGGAATATATCCTGGAACACACAGTCCAACTGGCTGGCCAAAACTGTCGGCTCCGTCTCCGTCACCCCATACACACCAGTGGTGTTCTGGGCAGTCAGCGCCGTTATGGCGCTCATCCCATACACCCGGTGCATGAGGAAGGTTTTTAAATCCGCTTGGATCCCAGCGCCGCCGCTGCAATCGCTTCCAGCGATGGTCAGGACGGCCTTCATATCAGACCCTCCAGCTGCTGCAAAAAGCCTTGCACCGCTGCGGTCTTGTCCTCTGGGGCAAAGAGTCCGCTGATGACCGCCACACCGGCAATGCCGGTGCCTGCCAACAGGGACAAGTTGTCCAAGTTGACCCCGCCGATGGCCACCACAGGAATGTCCACCGCCTGACAGATGGCGGTCAGCGTCTCCAGGGACATCTGACTCACGTTGTGCTTGGTGCCGCTGCCGAATACTGCGCCGCAGCCCAGGTAGTCCGCCCCCGCCGCCTGGGCGGCCAGGGCTTCCTCCACTGTGTGGGCGCTGCCACCCAGCAAAGCGTTGGCGCCCAACAGGTTCCGGGCTTCCACCAGGCCAGTGTCCTCCTGTCCCACGTGGACCCCGTCCGCGCCAACAGCCTGAGCCAGATCCGGCCGGTCGTTGACCAGGAACGGGACACCGTATCGGTGACACAGTTCCTTCAGCTCCTGCGCCTCCTGCAAGATGAGCGCATCTTCCGCCTCCTTCTCCCGCAGCTGCACACAGGTGACTCCCGCTTTCAGCAGGGTCTCCACCACCTCCACCAGGGTCTCCCCCGGCTTCAGCCAGCTGCGGTCGGTGACGGCGTATAATCTCAGCTGTTGTGGATTCATCCTTCCACCGCTCCTTCGTTCCAAAATACTGCCGAAACGGCGTCGAACAGCGCCACATGAAAGGTGCCCATTCGCCCCGTCCCAGCACGCTGCCCCGCCTGTGCGGCACAGTCTCGCCAGAGCTGCCCAGCCAACCGAGCAGCGTCAAAGGCGGACACGCCGCCGCCACAGAGCAGCGCACACAGGGCGGAGAGCATACACCCACCGCCGGTGATGCGCTGGATGCACGGGTCGCCGCCATGAAGGGTGGCCAGCTGGACGCCGTCGGTGACCACATCGGTCGCGCCGGTCATCAGCACAGTACATCCCACCTTCTGTGCCAGCTGAGTGGCCAGAGTGCAAGCCGCCTCCTCTGAGGCAGTCAAGCCGCTCTCCACCCCGCCGCTGACCAGGCGCAGGTCCTGCTTCTGCCGCACCCCCAGCAGGGCGGCCGCTTCCTCCTGGTTGCACCGGATGATGGTCGGCCGCACCTGTTCCAGCAGCGCACCCAACTGGCTGCGCCGAAAGGCGCTGGCGCCAGCCCCTACCGGGTCCAGCACCACCGGATGCCCCAGCCCATTGGCTCGGACACCGGCCAGGGTGCAGGCGTGGAACTTTTCCGCGCTGGGTACCCCGGTGTTCAGCAGCGTGGCGTCACAGAGGGTGGTGATCTCCTCCACCTCCGCCGCATCCTGCGCCATCACCGCGCTGCCTCCGGCTGCCAGCAGCACGTTGGCCACATCCTGCATGGTCACCGGGTTGGTCAGGCAGTGTACCTTAGGGGCACGCTGCCGCACCTGTGCGAAAACCGGATGTGCGCTCATCCGCTCACGCTTCCAGCGCGTGGAGCACATGGCTCTTCTCCAAGATCTTCAGCAGCACAAAGGCCAGCACACTGCCTGCTGCGGTGGAGATGAAGAAGGGCAGCATATAGACCGTGAAGCCGGCCGGTTCCAGCCCCATCAGCAGCTTGGCGATGGGATAAGCGGCCAGACCACCCAGCACGCCGGTGCCCAGGGCTTCCGCCACACAGGTCAGGCTGATGCGCTTGGAGAAGTGATAGACCAGCCCACAGCACAGGGCGCCCACCATGCTGCCAGGGAAAGCCATCAGACTGCCAATGCCCAGCAGATTGCGCAGAAGACTGGCGCAGAAAGCGATGGCCACACCCCACCAGGGGCCTAAGACCACAGCGGCGAAGACGTTGACCATGTGCTGGACAGGGGCGCACTTGCTGCCTGCCACGGGCACGCTGATGAGACTGCCCACCACGGCGACTGCGGTGAGGATGCCGGCCAGAGCCAGCTTACGGGTGGTGTTGGATTTGGTTTTCATGTCAGATTCCTCCTGAATCAAATTTGAAAAACCCGGTCTGAACAGGCGCAGAAAAAAGGCGATACCTGCAACCGTAGGTATCGCCTCGCAATCATGAAGACAATCGTGCTCTATTTCCCTACGTTGGCATTATCCAAATCAGGTCATGGGTCGGAACCAATCAGTTCCCTCTCAGCCGGCTTTAGCCAGCTCCCCGTTTCACGGGTACTATTATAACACCAGTTCCCTTCCTATCCGCAAGCCCCATTTTTGCCAAAACAGCACCGTGTTCTCCCCTCTCTTTTCTACGTTTTATCCATCTCACCCCCTTCCGCCTGCCCCGGTCCCTGTTCTCTTTGACAGATTCGTGAAAAGGATCCGACGGATTTTGGACAACTTTTTTGTGATCATCCCTTGCATTTTTCGCAAGCACGTGTATAATCAAAACCAAAGAAACTGACTTTTGGTCATTTATATTTTTGTCTTTCCATCACGGACATTTCTAAAATACCTCACCAAAAGTCACCTGTCCACCTCACTCCCCCTTTCCTCCGTGCTGCACCTGGCGAATACCACAGCTCCCCGTTCTGGGGGCGCGCTGACCTGGCGCCGGTTTCAACGATTGCCCTGCATCGCGCTGGATGTTCCGTTATTTTCTCTGTAAAGCTTTGTCTTGCCCTTCGCGAACCTGTTTTCATTCGAAAAAAACACCATATTCTTTTCTCCCGTGGGTTGAGCAAAATAAACAAAATTTATAAATCCCTCCAATTTTATATGATTCGGCCCCGCATTTTACCTCATGTATCCATTTTTTTCAATGCTTGCCATTGTTTTTTCCTTTAGCACGTAGTAAAATACAACACCAAAGAGCAGAGAGAATCGCACAATACGCCGCTTTGCCCTCGTCGCATCGGCGTTTTTTCTGTGTCCTGCCCTCCAATTTCTGCAAGACATCAATACTATAATTGCATACCTGCTATACGAATCTAACATTTCACAACCTGTTTCCCTGGCTTTATAATTTAGGCATACGAAATATTTCAACTGGGGAATCCCGTTTTGATAAGGAGTTTTCCATATGCGAGGGCACTTTTTCCGACAAAATGTCACACACAGGCACCGAAATCGCCATTGGCAATTCCTCTGCTGTATGACCGTTTTGGTATCCCTCCTGCTCCTCCCGCTCACCGGCTGTGCCAGCCAGGAGGTGACCCGTGAATGTTTTGCTATGGATACTGTCATGACTCTCTCCGCCTACGGCGATCACGCCGAGGCGGCGCTGGCCGACGTGGAGAGCGAGCTGTACCGATTGGATCGGCTCTTCTCCATCTCCAGCTCCACCGGCGACATCGCCCGGCTGAACCGTTCCGGTTCCGCCACCGTCTCCGCTGAGACCAGCCAATTGTTGGAACGTGCCTTGACTTTATGTCAAGATACGGACGGCGCGCTGGACATCACCCTCTATCCCGTCTCCCAGCTCTGGGGATTCTATTCCGGCGATTTTCAAGTGCCGACCTCCACCCAAATACAGACCGCATTACAGACCGTCGGTCGGGATCACTGCCATCTGAATGGTACTTCCGTCACCTTAGATAAAGGAACCCAGCTGGATTTGGGCGCAATCGCCAAAGGCTACGCCTCCTACCGGGCAGCTAAGCTGCTGACCGACGCCGGTGTTACTTCTGCCAACCTATCTTTGGGCGGAAATGTCCACGTGGTGGGGACAAAGCCAGACGGCTCCAACTGGAAGGTGGCCATCACCGACCCCAACGACACCAGCAATTACGCCGGCGTTTTGCAAGTGCAGGACACCGCCGTGGTCACCAGCGGCGGGTACCAGCGGAACTTCGAAAAAAACGGCAAGGTCTATCATCACATCCTGGACCCCGCCACCGGCTCTCCCGCCCAATCCGGTCTCCTCTCCGCCACCGTCATCAGCCAAGACGACGTGCTGGCAGACGCCCTGTCTACCGCTCTGTTCGTCATGGGGCCGGACAAAGCCACCGCCTATTGGCAAGGCTCCAAGGACGCCTTCGAGATGGTGCTCATCACGGAAGACAATCGCATCCTGTGCAGTGAAGGCATCGCCGATTCCTTCACGCCCACAGGCAAGTACACCATGGAGGTGATCTCCCGATGAAGAACAAATATTGGCTCATCGCCTTTGCCCTCCTCTGCCTGGTCTGTGCCGGTGCTTGGATGGCGCTGCCCAGCAAATCGGGCAGCCACGTGGTGGAGATCTACCAAAACAGTAAATTGCTGTATACCATCGACCTGGACACCGTCCAGGAACCCTATGACATTGTGTTAGGGGATGATGAAATGTATAACACCATTCATATTACCCATGATGATATTTGTATCACCCACGCCACCTGTCCCGACAAGGTGTGCGTCCACCGTGGCAAGCTCAGCGAGAAGGCTTCCCCCATCGTCTGCCTGCCCAACCGGGTGCTCATCCAATACCAGGACAGCCAAGGGGACGGCGTGGACGCAGTGACGGGGGCGGTATCATGAACACGCGAAAGCTGACCCTGACCGCCCTGCTCACCGCCATCGCCCTGTGCATCTTCACAGCGGAAGCGCAGCTGCCCTCCTTGACCGCCATCCCCGGCATCAAGCTGGGTCTGGCCAACGTGGTCACCGTCTTCGCCATGTACGCCCTGGGGCCTGGCCCTACCCTGTGCATCGTGCTGGTGCGGGTGACCTTGGGCTGTATCGCCACCGGGCAGATGATGGCCTTCCTGTTCAGCATGACCGGCGGCCTGTTGGCCTTCTGTGTCAGCGCCCTGCTCCGCCGACGGTTTGCGCCGGAGCAGATGTGGGTGGTCAGCGTCTTCGCCGCCGTGGCTCATAACCTGGGCCAGCTGGCGGTCGCCATCGCCGTCATGGGCACCACCGCCATCGGTTATTACCTGCCGGTGCTGCTCATCTCTGGCATCATCACAGGAGCGTTCACTGGCTTCTGTGGACAATTTACGTATGTAAGGCTTGCAAAGAGCCTTCATAATACCATTTAAAAGAGTAGTATAGGACAATCTCAGAATCTCTTTTGGATAGGAGGTAACATGATGATCAAAATGCACGGAGTCAAATTGCCCAATCTAAAACAAACGGCGGGCTGTGCTCCGGAACGGATCCCGACGCCGTCCAAGGTCACCATTCCCATGTCCATGCACATTGGCATCCCGGCTGTGCCGGTGGTCAAGCGCGGCGACACTGTTAAGGTGGGGCAGCTCATCGGGGAAGCCGGCGGCTTCGTCTCCGCTCCGGTCTACGCCAGTATCTCTGGCACCGTCGCTTCCGTGGACGATTTTATGAAGTTCGCCGGCAACTACGTCAAAGCCATCACCATTGCGTCTGATGGCCGCAACGAACCCCTGGAGACCCTGGCTCCCCCGGATGTTCACGACCTGGAGAGCTTTATCCACGCTGTCAATGACAGCGGTGTGGTCGGTCAGGGCGGCGCAGGCTTCCCCTCCGCCGTCAAGCTGATGGTGAAAGATCTGAGCAAGATCGAAGCCATCATCATCAACGGCGCTGAGTGCGAGCCTTACGTCACCAGCGACACCCGCACCATGCTGGACCGCACCGACGAGGTGTGGGATGGCATCCTGATGCTGCAAAAATACTACAAGGCCAAGCGCATCATCATCGCCATCGAAGAGAACAAGCCGGAGTGTATCCAGCGCTTCCAGGCCCTTTGTGCGAAAACCCAAGGGATCGAAGTATCTGCTCTGCCCCATATGTACCCTCAGGGCGGTGAGAAGATCCTGGTCTACAATCTGCTGGGACACATCATCCCGGAAGGCAAGCTGCCCATCGACGTGGGCGCGGTGGTCATCAACTGCACCACCCTGGCCACCATCACCCACTACATCCGTACCGGGATGCCCCTGGTAGAACGGTGTGTCACCGTGGACGGCTCCGCTGTCCGCAACCCCGGCAACGTCATCGCCCCCATCGGCACTCCCCTGCGGGTCCTCTACGACTACTGCGGCGGCTTCAAAGAGGAGCCGGGCAAGGTGCTGTACTGCGGTGCCATGATGGGCATGGCGGTTCCCGATCTGGATATGCCGGTGCAGAAGACCACCAACGCCACCCTGGCCTTCAACAAGGCTGACGCCCACATTCCGGAACCCACTGCCTGCATCCGCTGCGGCAACTGCATCAACCACTGTCCGCTGAAGCTGGCGCCCAAGGAGATCGAGACCGCCTACCGGTTGAAGGATCCCGAAAAGCTCAGCAAACTGAAGGTCAACCTGTGCATGGAATGCGGCTGCTGTTCCTACATCTGTCCTGCCAAGCGTCCGTTGGTGCAGACCAACAAGCTGGCCAAGGTCATGCTGCGGGATTGGCTGAAGCTCCAGGAGCAGAAGGCCAAGGAAGAATTGGAATTGAAAGAGGCGGAAGAGAGAAAGGAGGCTGCCACCAATGAGTGAACTGTTTGTCAGCGTATCTCCCCACATTCGCTCCCCCAGAACTACGCAGACCATCATGCGGGACGTTTTGATCGCCCTCTGTCCCGCACTCATCGCGTCCTGCGTCATCTTCGGCGTCCGAGCCCTGCTGGTCACCGTGGTCTGCATGGCTGCCAGCGTCCTGTTTGAGTTCCTGTATCAGAAGGGCACCAAACAGCCCATCACCATCAGCGACTGCTCCGCAGCCGTCACCGGCATGATCCTGGCCATGAACCTGCCGGTCACCATCCCCCTGTGGCAGGCGGTCTTTGGCTGCCTGGTGGCCATCGTCGTGGTCAAGCAGCTCTTCGGCGGCCTGGGCAAGAACTTTGCAAACCCGGCCATCGTGGGCCGTGTCGTCCTGTTCCTGGCCTTCTCCGGCAGCATGACCAACTGGGTCTTCCCCGACGCGGTCTCCTCTGCCACCCCCCTGGCGCTCATCTCCAAGGGTGCCATCGACCAGCTCCCCTCCCTGTGGCACGCTTTCATCGGTTGGGAAGGCGGCTGCCTGGGTGAGACCTGCTCCCTGGCTCTGATCGCCGGCGGCATCTACCTGATCGTCCGCAAGGTCATCACCTGGCACATCCCCGTAGCCTTCGTGGGCACCGTCTTCGTGCTCACCGCTCTGCTGGGGCAGCAGCCTGTCTACCAGGTCCTCTCCGGCGGCCTGCTGCTGGGTGCCATCTTCATGGCAACCGACTACGTCACCTCTCCCCCCACCCCCTGGGGCAAGGTGGTCTTCGGCATCGGCTGCGGCCTCATCACCGTCCTCATCCGTGTCTGGGGCAGCTATCCCGAAGGCGTCTCCTTCGCCATCCTGTTTATGAACATCCTCAATCCTTACATCACTTCCTGGACCCGTAACAAGCCGATTGGAGGTGTCAACGCATGAGTAAGAGCAAGAAACTAGGCGTCATCAAGAGCATCGTCATCCTGGTCGTCATCTGTCTGGTGACCTCCGGCGCTCTGGCTGTGGTCAACAGCTACACTTCGCCGGTCATCCAGGCCGCTTCGGAAGAGCGTGAAAACCAGGCCAGACAGTCCGTCATGCCCGACGCCACCGACTTTGAACAGCTGGACGTCAAGGATCTGCCTGACGGCGTGGTCAGCGTCTACCAGGGTAAGGACAGCTCCGGTGCCACTGCCGGCTACGTCTTCACCGTAGAAGGCAAGGGCTTCGGCGGCACCATCTCCGTCATGTGCGCCATCGACAACGACGGCACCATCTTGAACTGCTCCACCCTGGACGTCTCCGGTGAGACCGCCACTCTGGGCGGCAAGACCGCGAACCCGGAATACACCGACCAGTACCAGGGCAAGGACAAATCCTTGGACGGCGTCAACGCCATCTCCGGCGCAACCATCACCTCCACCGCCTATCGCGGCTGCGTGGAAAAGGCCTTTGCCGCCTATGAGCTTGTAAAGGAGGCCGCCTAAATGAGCAACACGAAGGTCAGCAAACTGCAAATTTTTCTCAACGGTCTGATCAAGGAGAACCCCGTCCTGGTGCTGGTGCTGGGCACCTGCCCCACCCTGGCCATCTCCACCTCTGTGGTGGCCGCCTTCGGTATGGGCATCGCCGCTACGGTGGTCCTGATCTGTTCCAACATGGCCATCTCCGCCCTGCGGAAGGTCATCCCGGACTCCGTCCGTATCCCCTGTTACATCGTCCTCGTGGCCGGCTTCGTCACCATCGTAGAAATGGTGCTGGAAGCCTACGCCTACAGCCTCTATAAATCCCTGGGCGTCTATCTGCCCCTGATCGTGGTCAACTGTATCATCTTGGGCCGTGCAGAGATGTTCGCCAACAAGAACAAGGTGCTGGACTCCGCAGTGGACGGCATCGGCATGGGTCTGGGCTTCACCCTGGCCATCTGTGCCATGGCCATCATCCGTGAAGTCCTGGGCAGCGGTACCTTCTGTGGCCTGCCTGTCCCCTGGTTCTCCGACAACCCCATCGGCATCATGACCATGGCTCCCGGCGGCTTCTTCGTCTTCGGCTGCCTCATCGCCCTGGTCAACAAGATCTCCAAGGGGCGCGCCATCAAGAAGAAAGAGTTCGGCTGTGCCGGCTGTCCTATGGCAGGCAGTTGCGGGCAGCTCGGTGAGAAGGAGGCAACCAAATGAAAACTATGATCGTCATTCTGTTGACCGCCGCCATTACCAACAACTACGTGCTCGTCAAATTCCTGGGCATCTGCTCCTTCCTGGGCGTGTCCCGTAAGCTGGATCAGGCCGTCGGCATGAGTGCTGCCGTCATCTTCGTCATGCTCATGTCCACCGCGGTCACCTGGCCCATCTACCACTTCCTGCTGGACGGCGGCGTGAACTTCGTCTACATGGAGACCGTGGTCTTCATCCTGGTCATCGCCGCCCTGGTGCAGCTGGTGGAGATCGTACTGAAAAAGTACCTCCCCGCCCTCCACGCCTCCCTGGGCGTCTACCTGCCCCTGATCACCACCAACTGCGCCGTGCTGGGCGTGACCATGAACAACATCTCCGACGGCTACACCTTCTGGGAATCCATGGTCTGTGCCCTGGGCTGCGGCCTGGGCTATCTCCTGGCCATGGTCATCTTCTCCGGCGTCCGTTCCCGTGTGGATGAATCCACCCCCTCCCCGGCCTTTGACGGCCTGCCCATCACCCTGGTCGCTGCCGCCATCGTCTCCCTGTCCTTCTTCGGATTCTCCGGGGTCATCACCAATCTGTTCGGTTGATAGGAGGTAGCACATAATGAATAGCATTTTAGTTCCTATCCTGGCCGTCACCGTCATCGGTCTCATCTGTGGCCTGCTGCTGGCTGTGGCCTCTGTGGTCATGGAAGTGAAGGTGGATGAGCGCATCACCGCCGTGCGAGAATGCCTCCCTGGGGCCAACTGTGGTTCCTGCGGCTACACTGGCTGTGATGGCTATGCCAAGGCAGTGGTGGAAGCCGGTGCCAAGACTAATCTTTGTATTCCAGGCGCGGACACTGCCGCAAAAGCCATCGCCGCCGTCATGGGCGTGGAAGCGGAAGAGGTCCTGCCCATGACCGCCGTGGTCTGCTGCCGTGGTGACTGCGACCACACCCATAAGAAATACGTCTATCAGGGCCTCAACAGCTGCCAGGGCGCCAAGCAGTTCTACGGCGGCGAAGGCGAATGTGTCTACGGCTGCCTGGGCCACGGGGACTGCATGAACGTCTGTCCCAACGGCGCCATCCGCATCCAGAACGGCATCGCCCAGATCGACCCCTACATCTGTACCGGCTGCGGCATCTGTTCCAAGGTCTGTCCCAACCAGGTCATCCACGTGGTGCCCTCCGACAGCACCATCGCCGTCCTGTGCAGCAACACCGAACCGGGTGCCGGCGCACGGAAGGCCTGCTCTCATGCCTGCATCGGCTGCCGCCGCTGCGAGCGTGAATGTCCGGAAGGCGCCATCACCGTCCGCAACAATCTGGCATCCATCAACTACGAAAAGTGTGCTAGCTGCGGCATCTGTGCTGAAACCTGTCCCACCGGTGCCGCTCAGGTACGGCTGGACTATTTCCTAGCGCAGACCCAGCCTAAGCAGGAGCACGTCTCTGCCTAACCTGCATCTTCCCTCATGACAAATTTCCTCCTACGAGTTTGTCCTATTCCAACACCCACAGCATTCCGTATGCTGTGGGTGTTTTTTTGTGCGATATGCTGCATTTTTCGTCCTGGTATCCCAAAATCATCTCACCGCCTTATCATTGTTGTCATCCGCCCGCCCTCGTTTTGACAGGTTGCCACAAGAAATCGTGCATAATTTATGCAACCTATCTAAGGCCGTTTTTCCCATCTCCTTTGCTGTTCTGCACAAAAAAACCAGTTCATTTTTGAGCTGACCGCAGAGTGCCCAAAAACGATCGTGCAAATTTGTTGACAGAAATGCCGCAAAACGGGTTAACAAGCGCAATGAAACGATATATAATAAGAAAGCCGAAGTTCTTTACGGAAAGTCCTGCGCCGATCCCCCCTATCCCGTCTGGGTTCCTGTGTTATATCACAGACACATAGAGGGTTACAGATTTCACATTTCACAAGAAAGATCTCTTTCGTTATAATGCAAGTACAAACCAAGGCGAAAGGAGTTTTTGAGTTATGTATAACAGCACTTTCCAGGTAAGCTATCGTCGCAAAGTCTATGAGGAAGTCGCCACCTTAGCATACCAAAGAATGAACAAAGAGGCATTCAAATGGCTGCCCGATTGGATCGTTTCCGTGACGGGCGGCAACGACGCAAAGGAAGATATCTTCTCTGACCTGGATTACGCTGCCGAGCTGTGCTCCGCAGCGCTGGGCATGGAACCGAGCCGGTATCTCGATACCTTGGCTGACAAGACCCCGCTGGAACAGACGAATGATCCGGCAGCTCCCATGGTCTGTGTGCTGAGCACCATGTGTCACAAGTGCACTCAGACTCAGGACGCCGCTCCCTGTCTCTCCGCCTGTGCCAACCACGCTATCAAGCTGGATGCCACTGGCCGTGCGACCATCAATCCCAGCGCTTGTTCCTCCTGCGGAACCTGCGTAGGTGTCTGTCCCCAGGGCGCTATCACCGATAAGAGCAGCCTCTATCAGGTGATCCGCGCCATCGGTGATGGCCACAAGGTGATGGCACTGCTGATGCCGGGTCTGTCTGAACAGTTCGCTGAAACCATTCGCAAGGAGCACCTCACCAGCGCCTTCCGGATGCTGGGCTTCTGCGATGTCTTTGAGATTGGCTCCATGACCGGCCCTCACTCTTACCTCTCTACCAATCCCGAACGCATCTCCCAGGAGATCTATTGCATGAACGCCGGCATCAAGGCGGTTGACAAGGACACTCTGGTTGTTCTGGTTGCTCCCAGCACCATGAGCAAGCTGGATGCCGTCCACAGCACAACGTCAGAAGACGTGGATTACGTCCTGACACTGGAAGAAGTGCTGGGTATGCTGGACGCCCGGGGGCTGTGCAACGGGATCATGCAAAAGAGTGATGAGGAACCCCTCAAGTACACCAGGGAAGATCATTATCCCTTGCAGTACAACAAGGAAGAGGGCGTGACGATTGACCATTCAGCAGCTAAAATGTGCAGTTGAGGTTTGGAAATGCGGTTCCATCAACAAAGCCGCTGAGCGGCTTTATATGAATCAGCCAAACATCAGCCGATTGATCAAAAACCTGGAGAGCGAGTTCGGTCTGACCTTATTCTCCAGGACATCCTCCGGGATGGTCGCCACCAGGGACGGGGAACTGTTCCTGATGCAGGCAGAAAAGCTGGTAAATAACACAGACACCTTTGAACATTCCTTCAAACACAACGAGGAGAGCACCACCTCTTTTCGCATCGCTTTACCGCGAGGCAGTTACCTGACCAAAGCCTTTGCTCGGACGCTGAACGCAGTCGCAGAAGACCATCCGGTGCAGGTAACCTTCAACGAGACCAACAACGAGGAGGTCATCCAGTGTGTCTCTGCCCAGGGGTATGACGTAGGCATCATCCGACTGCCCATTGAGTTTGAATCGAACTACAAGAAGCTGTTGGCTGAAAAGCAACTGAAGTTCCAGGAGATTATGGTCTTCCGCTTTGTGGTAGTCATGCACAAGGATCATCCCTTGGCCAATCGAGAGTATGTCCACTTTTCTGACCTGGTGAATTATACTGCTTTGGTGCACGGTGACAACCATTTCCTCACCTTCTCCGATTCGGAGACTGATAAATTATACCGCACCCACTTGTATAAGAATTCCATCTCTATTTTTGAGCGAGGCAGTCAGTTTGACTTCCTCCGAGACATCCCTGGCGCTTTCATGCTCATCTCCCCCTTGCCCCAGGAGCTGCTCAATGCCTACGACCTAGTGCAGGTGAAGATGCCGGACAGCGAGATCGGGCTGTTCGAGGATCTGATGATTACGCGGAAGGAGCGTCGTTACACGGATTTTGTACAAGAGCTAATGCACCAAATACTCGAAGTAGAGCGTGAAATTATGGTATAGCGTGTTTGTCCTCTTGCTGCCCTATCGTTGCATCGTTTTGCGTGGAAAGGAATGAGATTTGCATTATGAACAAGTTTGATACGAAGGTTCAGTTTTTAAAGTATGAAGTGCTTCGCGAAGTGGCACGTCACGCTTGGCAGGATGACCTGCTGTCCAGCATGATGGATATTCCCAGGGAGATCACCCAAAGTGATCACCCCGGTTCTGGGTATTACACCTACAAGGAGATGGCCATCCTCTCCGAACGGGTGAAGCTGGCGGTCGGCGGCGACCGGAAACAGAAGGGCATCGTGCAGACCATTGGCTGTGCCTGTGACGAATGTCCCACCGACGGCTATCGGGTCACCGACTCCTGCCGTGGCTGCTTTGCCCATCACTGTCAGGCGGTCTGTCCCAAGGACGCCATCACCCTGGACGAAAACGAGCACGCACACATCGACAAGTCCAAGTGCATCAACTGCGGCAAATGTGCCCAGGCCTGTCCCTACTCCGCCATCGTCAACCGGAAGCGCCCCTGCCAGAAGGCTTGTAAGGTGGGCGCCATCTCCATGAACCCTGACAGCACCGTTAAGATCGAGCACGACAAATGCATCTCCTGCGGCGCCTGTGTCTACCAATGTCCCTTCGGCGCCCTGTCCGACAAGTCCTTTATCCTGGACGCCATCGATATGCTCAAGAGCGACAAGAAGGTTTACGCCATCGTCGCCCCCAGCATCGCCAGCCAGTTCACTTACGCCAAGCTCAACCAGGTGGTCACCGGCATCAAGCAGTTGGGCTTCTACGAGGTAGTGGAAGCAGCCATGGGCGCTGACCTGGTAGCCATGGCGGAAGCGAAAGAGTTGGCGGAAAAAGGCTTCCTGACCAGCTCCTGCTGCCCCGCCTTTGTCAGCTACATCAAACAGCAGTTCCCCACTCTGGCAGAGAACATCTCCCACAACCCCTCCCCTATGGTGGCCACCGCCAAGTTCCTGCGGGAGACCTGCGGAGATGACATCAAGACCATCTTCATCGGCCCCTGCACCGCTAAAAAAGCGGAAGGCCAGCTGCCGGAGGTAAAGGAGTATGTGGATTGCGTGCTGACCTTTGAAGAATTGCAGGCTCTCTTTGACAGCCGTGACATCGATCCCACCACGCTGGAAGAAACCGAGCTGAACAACGCCTCTTACTACGGTCGTATCTTCGGCCACTGCGGCGGTCTGTCCATGGCAGCAGCGGAGGCACTGAAGGAGCAGGGCATCGAATTTGACGCCAAGCCCATCAGCTGCAGCGGCACCACCGCAAGGCTCGCCGCAAAGCAGGGTTCTGTCTTGGGCACATAGACCGCAAAGTCCACCGTGTCCTCGATGGCGTAGCTGCCAAAGCTGGTCAGCCCCATCAGGTAGGCGCCGCGGCTCTTGACCTCGACCAGGTTGCTGACCGTCTTTTCAAACAGCGCCTGCTGGGTTGCCACCCCGATCACCAGCGTGCCGTCCTCCACCAGGCTGATGGTGCCGTGCTTGAGTTCGCCGGCGGCGTAGGCCTCGGAGTGGATGTAGCTGATCTCCTTCATCTTCAGACTTCCTTCCAGGCTGATGGCGTAGTCCAGCCCGCGCCCGATGAAGAAGATGTCGTGGGCGTGGGCGTACTTGCTGGCGAACCACTGGATGCGCTCCTTGTCCTCCAGTACCCGCTGAATCTTTTCCGGCAGGGCCTGCAGCTCGCCGATGAGGGCGCGGCAGCGCTGTTCATCGATG
>OGCO01004334.1_pt1 | contig 15304 bp, 13 predicted proteins | sample 1570171 | NCBI WGS metagenome assembly OGCO01 (sample SAMEA4370583, study PRJEB24528) | human gut metagenome | reverse complement strand
TATGGCACCCCGGGGCAATTCATATTTTTTTCTCGGAACACATGCCTGCCCCGCTATCTACAGTCCTTCTCCGCGAGTTCAGGTTTTCGTCCGCGGGTTGGTGTGGAAGTGGGGTGCGGATTGCACCACTTCGTGGGTGCTATCCGGTGGCTACAATAAGGACATGTATTGGGTTGCTGCTTTGTGCGCTATATGTGTATTGTTTGTATTTACAAATACGATGGCGATACGGAAAACTTGACGTAGCTGCGCTACGGCTCGTTTTCCTTGTGCTGCCCCACGCTATGGCAATATCTACCTTTTTTTGCTATTCCGGTTTATAATAATTATTTAGCGTCTCTTATGCTTATGGCACGCTATACGTTACTGGATCAAGTGTGACAGTTGCAGGATTTCCTGCTTCATCTGTTTCCCCTGTCTGAACTGTCCAAGTAACCACAATACTTCCTGTAGCTTCTTTCATTGTTCCGGAAACTGTAAATGATGACGTATTTTCATATGAACCCTTATCGTATACAGTTCCACTTTTACCTACAAGCTTATACTCTGCTTTTACTACAGTTCCTTCTCCACTATAACTAACTCCTTTACTTACGTTAGTCGATATCTCCTGCTTACCCTTACTGAGTGTAAGTGTGATTGTGGTGCCTGCGGCTACGGTTTCACCGGATTTGGTCTGGTTGATTACGCTACCGGCTGGTACGGTGTCGCTGTACTGGGAGTCGGCGTAGGTGTACTTGAGGCCTGCTCCTGCGAGGGCGCTTTCTGCCTGTGACTGTGAGGCGCCTACTACGTTTGGCACGGTGATTGGCTTCTGGCCCGGTGAAAGGGTGACTGTTACTGTGCTGCCCTTTGCGGCCTGTTTCTTTGCTGATGGCGACTGCGCTGTTACTACATCTGCTGCTACACTGTTATTGTAATCTCCATACTCGAAGGTGACACTAAAGCCTGCTGACTCGAGTGTGCTCTTTGCCGAACTCTTGGTCTTTCCGATTACACTTGGTATCTTGACCATCTCTGATGTACTATCACCTTTTCCTGCGATAACTACATTAATCTGTGAACCACGCTTTACTGTATCTCCGCCCTTGACATCCTGCTCAAGGATTGTGCCGTCCTTTTCATCTGACTGCTTTGTCTCAAATGCAAATACTGTGAGGTCAAGCTTTAAGCGGTCTACTGCCTTCTGAGCATCCTCCACTGACATGCCTCTGATGTCAATCATCTGGCCCTCTGTCTCAGTCTGTGTCTCTGACTCTGATTCAGACTCGGTCTGTGTCTGTGACTCTGTCTGCTGTGACTCTGAGTTCTTTTTGCCGCCAAACTTAAACACTCCTGCCACTGAAAGTGCAAGATATATGATAACTATTACAATGATTACGGCTGTTACTATACCCATGATTGTGATTGCTTTATCCATCTTTGGATTTAAAAGCTTGCCGTCATCATCATCGTCTTCGTCTTCGTCGTCATCATCGTCGTCTAAGAGTGACTCATCATATTCATCATCATCGTCTTCACCGTCAGCATACTCATCATCATTATCTGCATCGGTATCATCATCGTTTAAGTCCTCTGCGACACCTCTGCCCTCTTTTATCTTGTCAAGCTCATCCGGGCTTATAACCTTGGTCTTGCCACCGTCAACGAGTGGTGCTATTGTGACAAAATCCTCATCAGGATGCGCAAGAGAGCGCCTTATGTCTGTGAGAAGCTCCTCAATAGTCTGGTATCTGCGATCCGGTGTCTTCTGTGTACACTTTAAGATGATTTTCTCAAAGCTGATCGGCAGATCCGGTGCGTAGATGCTTGGCCTTGCAATCTCCTCCTGTAAGTGCTGCAGTGCAACTGCCACTGTGGTATCACCGTCAAACGGCACACGGCCTGTAACCATCTCAAACATTACGATTCCCAGTGAGTAAATATCACTTCTGCCATCGACGAAGCCGTTTCTTGCCTGCTCCGGAGATGCATAGTGTACTGAGCCCATCACATCTGAGCTTATTGTATTTGAAGATGTAGCCTTTGCAATTCCAAAGTCTGTCACCTTTACCTTGCCATCTGTAGAAATAATGATATTCTGCGGCTTGATATCACGGTGGATGATATTTTTATTGTGAGCGGCCTCTATGCCCCTTGCCACCTGGATTGCAATACTTGCAGACTCCTTGAATGACAGCTGGCCCTTTTTCTCGATATAAGTCTTAAGTGTGATACCCTCGACATACTCCATGACAATGTAGTACAGACCATTCTCGCTGCCTACATCATAGATATTTACGATATTCGGATGCTCAAGTCCTGCTGCTGACTGTGCCTCAGCACGGAACTTGGTCACAAATGAACTATCCTCCGAAAACTCCTGCTTTAAAACCTTTATAGCTACAAAACGGCTCAGTATATGGTCTTTTGCCTTGTATACATCGGACATGCCGCCTGCGCCAACCTTGCTTAGGATCTCATATCGATCCGATAAAAAACTTCCTATCTCTAACATCTGTTATTACCTCGTCTTAAAATGGTTTAATAATCATTACAGTGATATTATCGCGGCCACCGTTTGCATTGGCCATGGCGACAAGCTGTGACGCTGCTGTCTCGATATTATCATTTTGCCTAATAGTATCGCATATTTCTTTATCTCTCACCATATTGGTAAGTCCGTCTGTACACAGAAGAATCCTGTCGTCCTCACATAGCTCGACCTCAAAAAAATCTGCCTCCACATGATCTGCTGCCCCGACAGCTCTCGTGATGATATTCTTGTCCGGATGAACTCTCGCCTCGTCGGCATTTATCTCACCCATCCTGACCATCTCATCAACCAGTGAATGATCCCTGGTAATTTGTCTGATCTGCTCTGTGCCACCTACAATATAAAGCCTGCTGTCACCTATATTGGCCACAAAAAGCTTGTTTCCTATAATAGTTCCTACGACTAAGGTGGTACCCATTCCACGCTTAGCTTCATCCTCACGAGACTCAGCCACCAAAAGCTCATTTGCCTTGTTGATAGCCTCTTTGATGATGGATACCGGTTCATCCCCGGCATTTCTCGATACCGATGCAACCACACGCTCTATAGTGTATCTGGAAGCATAGTCACCGGCTTTGTGTCCTCCCATTCCATCTGCTACGATGAAAAGATTCGGAAGATTTCCTACTGCAGTGTCAGACGAGAAATAAAAATCCTGATTCATCTCACGAATAGCACCTGCATCCGTAATGGAAAACGTCTTCATCTAGTTTATTCCTCTCTCCTTATCTATATGCTTCTTGCGAAGCTGTCCACAGGCACCGTCTATATCTCTGCCCATTTCCCTTCTAATAGTAACATTAATTCCGTTTTTTTCAAGCCTATTTTTAAAAGCCTCTATAACACCCTTGTTGGACTGCACGTAGTCGCGCTCCTTTATCGGGTTTACCGGAATCAGATTTATATGGCAGTTCATGCCATGTACGAGTGCCGAAAGCTCTGCTGCATCCTCGGCTGTATCGTTCACTCCGCCTACCAGGCTATACTCAAAGGTGACTCTGCGGCCGGTCTGTGCAAAATAATATTTGCATGCATCGACCACATCATGTATATCATAGCTGTTTGCAACCGGCATGAGAGCTTTTCTCTTTTCCTGGTTGGAGGCATGCAGTGAAAGCGCCAGCGTGATAGAAAGCTTTTCATCTGCAAGCTGTCTCATGCGCGGTACGAGACCACATGTGGAAACTGTCAGATTGCGCTGGCTGATATTGATACCGTTTTCATCAGTAAGAAGCTCTATAAAGCGCAGCAGATTGTCGTAATTGTCAAGCGGCTCACCTGTACCCATGACAACCACATTTGAGATGCGCTCTCCTATGTCCTTGCCTATCTGATAAATCTGGTCAATCATCTCAGACGGCCTAAGCCCCCTGACTAGTCCGTCAAGAGTGGATGCACAGAATCTGCACCCCATCCTGCAGCCAACCTGCGAAGATATGCACACCGAATTACCATGCTTGTACTTCATAAGCACACTCTCTATGACATTGCCATCGTCCAGTGCAAAGAGATATTTTCTCGTGCCATCGAGCTTTGACACCTGCACCTCCTCTTTTTTTAGCGAGATGAGTATTGCATTGTCCTTTAATACCTGTATGAACTTTTTTGAAATATTGGTCATCTCATCAAAGCTTTCCACATGCTTCACATGAATCCACTCATATATCTGCTTCGCACGGAATTTCTTTTCTCCGAGCGATATGATAAACTCTGTGAGCTCGTCCATATTCATTGATTTGATGTCAGTTAGTTGTTCTTTTATCTGTTCCATATTATTTTTATTAAATCTGCATTTAACTATTGTTTTATAATTCTACTAATTCGAGCCAATTTATATTTATTAATTCATGATTTACTTTAATATCATAATTTGCTTTTTATAAATCTTGCAATAAAGAATCCGTCACTTCCATGCTCACCGGGCAGTATCTGTTTCATTCCGGTGCCTTCAGCAAAGCTCTTATCCAGCTCAAACTCCGGATGCTTTTCAATAAACCACCTCACATTGTCCTCATTCTCAGCCTCATCTATCGTACATGTACTGTACACGAGCACTCCGTTTGGCTTCACGTATGTATGCACGGTATCAAGTATCTGTCTTTGAAGAGCGGCAAGCTCATCTACAGACTCAGGCGTCATCTTGTAGCGGATATCCTTCTTTCTGCCGAGCACTCCAAGCCCTGAGCACGGCAGATCACAAATGAGTATATCTGCCTTTCCCGCCGAATCAGCATCAAATACTGTGGCATCCCACACCTCTGCCGACATATTGTTAAGGCCATGCCTTTCTATATTTTCCTCAATCATACCGACCTTGTTATCGGTCAGGTCACGTGCGAGCACATGGCCGCTTCCCTGCAAAAGCTCAGCTATATGGGTGCTCTTGCCACCCGGTGCTGCGCATACATCTATCACATAGTCGCCCTTCTTTGGCGCAGCCGTCTGTGCGACAAGCATCGAGCTTATATCCTGCACATAGAAAAGTCCGTCTCTGAAGCTCTGCAAGCCATTCAAATAATCAAATCCAGATATAACAAACGCATAATTAAGTTCATCAACCGGTGTAACAATCACACCCTCTGCCTCAAGCATTGCACGAAGCTCATCCGGAGTACACCTGGTCAGGTTTGTCCTGATGCTTATTGTGCTCTTACTGTGAAATGCCTTGAAAATCTCCTCTGCCTTCTTCTCTCCGTATGCCGCAACAAATCTGTCCACTATCCACTGTGGCATGGAGTATCGGATGCTTAAAGTATCAAACTGTACTGAATCTATATTTCTTGCAATATTTCTGAGAACACCATTTACAAAGCCCGAAAGCTGTGCAAACTTATGCCTCTTTGCAAGCTTCACCGCCTCATTGCATACAGCTGAATCCGGCACCGCATCCATGTACTTTATCTGGTAGACGCTCATGCGAAGAAGGTTTCTGATGAAGGGCTTCATCTTCCTTACCTTTGTCTTTGAAAAAGAGTCTATGATGTAGTCAAGCTGCAGCATATACTCGATAGTGCCGTCAACAAGCCTTGTCATAAAGGCTCTGTCCTGCTTTGACAGATACTGATACTTGTCAAGCACACTACGAAGCACGATATGTGAAAATGCTCCACGCTCATTAATCTCAATAAGCATCTCAAGGGCAAGCTCACGCGTATCTACAGAGTGCTCATTATGCGCTGCCACGTTTGATTTTGCCGGTCTGCCCGGTATATTATTTTTGTTTATTTGGCTATTTTTATTATTATGATTATTTATATTCTTATTCGATGTCATATAGTTTAACCTACTTGCAGCTAAAACAGTATCAGTCGTCCCGTCTGCGTCCGTTTGTGATAAGTATTATACGAAGGAGCTGTAAAATAGCAGCCGCCGCACTGGCTACATAGGTAAGTGCCGCTGACTTGAGCACTCTTCTTGTGTACTTAAGCTCGTCATCTGCAAGTATGCCCTGTGTACGAAGCATGACAAGCGCACGTCTTGAAGCATCAAACTCTACCGGCAATGTCACGAGCTGGAAAAGCACTGCTGCCGAAAACAGCAATATGCCTATATCAATAATAAGCCCTGACGAGCGTGTGTTAAATAACAAGCCGATAAGTATGACCGGCCATGCAAGCATTGAACCAAAATTAGCTATAGGCACAAGTGCACTCCTGATTGAAAGAGGTGCATAGCTTTTTGCATGCTGTATAGCGTGTCCACACTCATGGGCTGCTACGCCAAGTGCTGCGACCGATGTGGCATTGTACACAGGATCAGATAAATTCACTGTTTTGGTGCGCGGATCGTAGTGGTCCGTCAGACTACCTGACACATGACGCACCTGCACATCATATATGCCTGCCGCCTGAAGCACTCTCTGAGCTACCTGTGCGCCATTCATGCCTGACATGCTTCTTAGCTGCGAGTATTTATTAAATGTACCTTTAACTCTTGCCGATGCAATCATACATATCACTGCACCTATCACAACGAGTATATATGTCGGATCCCAGTAATAATATCCCATGTATCATCTCTGCTACTAAAAACATATACAAATGTGTATATGCTAGATGATTCGCTACAATCTCACGATTTGTAGTTACTGCTTCAATGTGTATGCTTTGGCGATTATAAACAATACGCTACTCACAAGTTCTTGTACACTCCACAGTCGTAAATTCCCGACTAAGCCATCGGTACATACCTATAAATTCTTTAAATTGATTAGATATAGGTTTTCATCTAAATAGCTTTTCCTTTCTTAATATTTTATGTTTCGCTACTTGGTTTTCGTAGGCTTCTACCATTGTCTAAACGCTACCATCAAGGTTCTATCCTATAATTAGCAAGACTGTTTCAACTTGCACTGGCTACTTCTCAACGTTTCCGACTGCTTTGACGTTAGCACAAACGAATACTCTGGATTTTGAGTATCTTTGAGAACATTGACTCACATTTAATTATGTTTTTAGTTACTTATAATGAATAACTATAATGTGAAGAACGAGCCCTCTTCCACATGGCAGCCTCTCAAAAATGAGCCTGTATCCATGCGCTTCTTTCCCTGGAGCTGTACCTCTACTAAAGATAATGCTCCTTTTCCTGTCTGTACATACATATCATTTTTTCCGATATGATAAATACAGCCCGGCTCATAATCATCGCTGCCGTCAATCACCTTTGCACTCCACACCTTAAATGTCTTACCGTTTAAGTGGGTGTATGCGCTCGGCCATGGATTAAGCCCCCTTATAAGCCTCTCAATCTCAACAGCCGGCTTTGTCCAGTCGATAAAGCCAAGCTCCTTACTGATCATTGATGTATGTGTGGCCTCCTCGCTGTTTTGAGGAGTATACTCTGCAGTGCCATCCTCTATCATCTTCATGGTCTCCACACACAGCTTTGCTCCCTCTGCTGAGAGCTTATCAAACAGGCTGCCGCCGGTCTCATCAGGTGCGAGTCTGACTGTACTCTTTGCAATCATATCGCCGGTATCGACGCCCTCATCCATCCTCATGGTAGTGACACCTGTAAACTCGTCACCGTTAATCACAGCCCACTGGATAGGAGCCGCACCTCTGTACTTTGGCAGAAGTGAAGCATGCACATTGATACAGCCGTATCGAGGCATATCAAGAATACTCTTTGACAGAATCTGTCCAAAAGCAACCACGATTATTATATCTGCATTAAACTTTCTGAGATACTCTATATTAGCAGTCTCTCTTATTTTAACCGGCTGGAATACCTCAATACCGTGCGAAAGCGCACACTCCTTGACCGGTGTATACTGCATTGTCTTGCCGCGGCCCTTTGGTTTGTCGGGCTGTGTGACAACCAGTGCCACCTCGTGTCCTGCCTCTATAATTGCCTCAAGTGTTCCCACCGAAAAGTCCGGTGTTCCCATGAAAATTACTCTCATCTTACTGCCTCCCAGATATTTTCCAAGCTCAGATAACAAATGTCATCCTAATGATTACTCCTGTGTATCCTCATATGTCACATCGTGAAGTGCGCCCTCAACCTTCTCCACATAGAGATGTCCGTCGAGATGGTCAAGCTCGTGACAGATACATCTGGCCAAAAGCTCCTCTCCCTCTATCTCATACTCATTCATATCCTCGCCCATGAAGCGGGCCTTTACATGATTCGGGCGGGTCACCTGTCCGGCCTTTCCCGGTACTGAAAGACAGCCCTCATCGCCGGTCTGCTTTCCGTCAGACTCGATAATTTCAGGATTAATCATCACGATTGGACCCTCGCCCACATCGATAACAACGATCCTCTTTAATATGCCAACCTGTGGTGCGGCAAGTCCTACACCATTGGCCTCATACATAGTCTCAAGCATATCATCAATAAGTGTTACTATCTTTGGAGTCACCTCCGTAACCTCTCTGCAGACCTTGCCAAGTACAGGGTCTCCCTCCACTCTAATAGTTCTAAGTGCCATAATTGCCTCCTTCTATATCTATCAAAATCCACTCATCGGATTGAAATCAAATGAGATATTAGCATGTTTCATTGCCGTATCAGCTTTCATAGCCTGCTCTATGACATCCTTTATGGAAATGAGCGCCGCATAGTCAGATGTCTTCATGTAAATCACCTTGCGGTATATGTCATTTACCTTGGCGATGGTCGCATCCGCAGGACCGATGAGCTGAATCAGATGCCTATCATCCGGGCTCTGATTTTCATCTGTATGCGATATCATCTGCGACGCTATATCGTACACTTGCTGTGCCATGCTACTGCACTCACTCTCATCAGGCGATGTGACATGTACTAAAAGCATATTCCATACAGGTGGATAGTTCATAAGCCTTCTGTACTCTATCTCCTTATCGTAAAAAGCCTCATAATCCTGCTCTTTGGCAGTCCGGATGGCATAGTGGTCAGGGTCGTAGGTCTGGATAACCACATTGCCGGGCAGCTTTCCTCTGCCGGCGCGCCCTGCCGCCTGGGTCAGCAGAGCAAAGGTGCGCTCCGCCGCATGAAAATCATTCACATGCAGTGACATATCCGCCGCCAGCACACCAACCAGCGTGACATTTGAAAAATCATGTCCCTTTACAATCATCTGCGTACCGATAAGTATATCGGCCTCATGATTGGAAAATGCCTGCAGAATCTTCTCATACGCATCCTTCGCCCTCGTGGTGTCATAATCCATGCGCAGTATACGTGCCTGTGGAAAACGCTTTGCCACCATCGCTTCTATCTTCTGTGTGCCGGCCTTAAAGCCGCTGATGTACTTCGAGCCACAGCTCGGACACACCTTAGGCACCGGCTGTCTGTAGCCGCAGTAGTGACAGACCATCACTCCGCCGCCATGTTCACTGAGTGATACATCGCAATGAGGACATTTTACCACAAAACCGCACGCTCTGCACGACATAAATGCCGATTTGCCCCTTCTATTTAAAAAAAGCATGGTCTGCTGGCCATTTAAAAGCCGCTCCTCCATAAGCTCCTGAAGCCTGGTGGAAAGAATCGAGCGGTTTCCCTCACGAAGCTCCTGCCTCAAATCGACAACCTCACACTTTGGAAGAGGTCTGTCGTCCACACGCTTATCCAGCTCCAAAAGCCTGTAAACGCCTGTCTTTGCCTTGTAATAGCTATCCACCGACGGTGTTGCAGAGCCAAGTACCACAATAGCATCAGACATGCGCGCGTACTCTATCGCCACCTCCCTGGCATGATAGCGTGGCACCGACTCGCTCTTGTATGAATTCTCGTGCTCTTCATCTATTATGATAAGTCCTAAATTTGAAAAAGGTGTGAACAGCGCCGACCGCGGGCCAATCATGATGTCAATATCACCATTCTTAGCTCTCTCAAACTGGTCATAACGCTCACCATTTGAAAGTCTTGAATTGATTATCGAAACCCTGTTCCCAAATCTTGCAAAAAAACGCATCACGGTCTGGTAAGTGAGGGCAATCTCGGGAATCAGCACAATCGCCTGACGCCCGGACTGTATACAGTGTGCGATAAGCTCCATGTACACCTCTGTCTTGCCGCTTCCGGTGACACCCTTAATCAGATAAGTATTTCTAAGACCGGCGGCAATGTCGCCTTCTATCGCATCAACCACACTCTGCTGCGCGGCATTCAGTACCTTATCATAGGTGTCCACACTCATATGCTCCACAGGATTTCTGTAACCGCTCTGTGTGATGACCTCGATAAAGCCGCTCTGCTCAAGCGCTCTTATAGTGGCAGCCGACACCGACAGCTTGCCTGTCACAAAGGAATACTCAAGGCGCGCCCCATCATCAGCATCGATCAGCGCACGAAACAGCCTGGCCTTTGCCTTTTGTTTTTTTGCCTCGCAAAGCGCAAGCTGCGCCCTTGCCTTTACCTTGTCTATTTTCAGTGCAATACTGCGGCTCACCTGCTCCTTAGCCTGCTTCTTTACAGGTATAACAGTCTTAAGCGCCTGATTCATGGTAGAGCCGTAATTGCGCCGTATCCATGCCGCAAGTGCGATGAGCTTTGCCTCCACAGCCACAGAGTCTGCCTTTATCCCGATAAGAGGCTTTGTCCTTGCCGGGTCGTACTCAGGCTTATCCGTGACCTCGATCACATAGCCTGTGATAGTGCGGCTGCCAAATGGAATATCCACGCACACACCCGGACGGATGTCGCATAAAAGCTCATCCGGGATGCTGTACTGAAATGTCTTATCCAGTTTTTCGTGGGATATATCCACAATCACGTTGGCATACATAACTGATACTATTTAACTCCTTCGTATTTCTCCTCGCAGTACTTGCAACGGTAGATTTCGTTTTTCTCATCGGAAAGCACGAAAATCTGGTCAAGCTCCTGCTCAATTGAAGTGATGCATCTTGGGTTTTTGCACTTGATGACATTTTTCACCTGATGAGGCAGCTTAAGCTCCATCTTGTCCACAATCCTGTCACCCTTTATCACATTTACAGTGATATTGTGGTCGATAAATCCAAGGATATCGAGGTCTAATGACTCTATCGGACACTCTACCTTGATAATATCCTTCTTGCCCATCTTGCTGCTCTTTGCATTCTTTATGATTGCAACTGTGCAGTCGAGCTTGTCAAGCTTTAAATCCCTGTAAATCTGAAGACTCATACCTGCCTTGATATGATCGAGCACAAAGCCCTCATGTATTCCACTTATATTCAGCATATTATCCTCCTTTAGTCCTCAGCCAGTCCAAGCAATGTCAGAATAAGCGCCATACGCACATAAACCGCATACTGTGCCTGCCTGAAATAGCATGCTCTCGGGTCATCATCCACATCAACAGAAATCTCATTCACACGTGGGAGCGGATGAAGTACAATCATATCATCCTTTGCAAGCTCCATCTTCTCCTTTGTCAGAATGTAGAAATCCTTCAGACGCACATAGTCCTCCTCATTGAAGAAACGCTCCTTCTGGACACGTGTCATGTAGAGCACATCAAGCTCTCCCATGGCATCCTCGAGCTTTTCTACCTCCTTGAACTCGATATTGTTGGCACGAAGCACATCATCGCGCACATAGTCAGGCACCTTAAGCTCCTCAGGCGAGATAAGCACAATCCTCACATTGTCATATCTGATAAGTGCATTGATCAGTGAATGCACTGTACGTCCAAACTTTAAATCTCCGCAAAAGCCGATTGTGATATTATTCAATCTGCCCTTGATGGAACGGATTGTAAGGAGATCAGCAAGTGTCTGGGTAGGATGCTGATGACCTCCATCGCCTGCATTGATTACAGGGATACGCGATTTCTCTGAAGCCACAAGCGGTGCACCCTCCTTAGGATGACGCATGGCACAGATATCCGCATAGCAGGAAATAACCCTGATAGTATCTGAAACGCTCTCGCCCTTTGACGCAGATGACGAATCAGCACTGTGAAAACCTAACACCGAGCCTCCCAAATTAAGCATGGCAGCCTCAAAGCTAAGCCTGGTTCTTGTGCTTGGCTCGTAAAAACAGGTTGCAAGCTTCTTTCCATCGCACTTGTGTGCATATTTCTCAGGATGAGCCTCTATATCATTTGCAAGATCCAGAAGCTTGTCCAACTCTTCTACAGAAAAATCCAACGGACTCATTAAGTGACGCATAATTTGCCTCCATTCTTTTTCGCGTAACAATTTTTATTACATTTTTTCTATCATATAATAACTTAGCGCAATATTCAAGTTGGCTTTTACACTTTTTTGTTGTAGAATATGTGTCAGAATATAACTGTTCTGAACGCTTAGCAATTGTAGCAAAGTTTTCATACAATTACGACAATTTCAACATCAAAAAGGAGAATAATATGTCTGTAAATGAATCACAAATCAAAAACACCACAGCCGGCGCAATCGATGATGACGATGCTGTAATCTTTAAGGAGAGAAAAAGACTGCTGTTTCTCGGTCTGCCGTGGACTTTCACAAAATATACCGTCACACCGTCCTTTATCACTGTAGAGTCCGGACTCTTAAGCACCACAGAGGATGACTGCTACATGTACAAGGTAGCTGATGTAAAGCTCACCACATCACTGATGGAGCGCATTTTTAAGCTCGGCACCATAGTCTGCTACACAGGCGACGTCACAAGCCCTGAGCTTAAGCTCGTTCACGTAAAGCACTCACGCGAGATAAAGAGCTATCTACTCAAGCAGTCTGAGGCCGCAAGACTTAAAAGACGCACCTTAAACACTGTGGATATCGGTGCACACGGAGCAGACATGGCAGATTTGGATCATGATGGTATTCCGGATTCTATGGAATAATACAGCCATTGCTGCGCAGCTGATTTTGCTCATATATGTGTGGATCTGAATAGTTACTCATGTCCATAAATAAAAAATGCGGTCGTATGACCGCATCTTTTATTTTTCAGGTAACTATTCAGAATAATTGCACAGATTAATATACCAGTCCATCGTTCTGCAAATAACCAGCACAATAACTTGCATGAATTTCCATCTGTAACATCAGAAAAGCTTGACATCTAGCAGCAGAACATCTGCCAGCAAAGGAATGTGGCTAGCAGACTGCAGCACTCGCTGCCCCTGCCACTAGGGCGTCCGTATATGTCTCCCATATCCGAATACCACGAGCCACCATTTTCAATTATCTGCATAAACTGGCGGTACTGCATGTTGTTTGGCTCAAGCGACACAGCTCGCTGTATGTGTTCTATGGCTGTCGCTGTGTTTCCGAGCTTTTGGTTTGCGACAGCACTGTAGTAGTACCACCTTCCGCGTCTCTCAGCAAAAGGTACCTCCTCAAGCACCTTCAGTGCCTCATTGTAGTAGCCGTTGCTGATGAAATTGCCTGCTGCACGCACCTTTGGATTGTCATCCTGTGCACTGCTGCCTGCATTATTGTAGGTATAGCGGCCATAGAAACCGCCAAACGGTCCACCTGCTCCAAATGGATCACCTGCTCCCGGTCCACTACCATATGCTCCACCATAGGAGCTGCCTCCGTATGAGCTGCTGCTTCCCGCACCGCCATATCCACCGGCTCCGGCAGCACCGGACTGCTTTTCCTTCATTATCTGGTCATATGCCTGCTGCACCTGCTTAAACTTCTCCTCAGCCTGATCCTTGTTAGGATTGTTGATATTGGCATCAGGATGATATTTTCTGCTTAAGCTCCTGTAGGCCTTTTTTATTTCATCGTCACTTGCACTGCGGCCGACACCGAGCACCTGATATGGATCTATCATTTATGTTTCTTCCTTTTCTTCATCTGAATATACTCATACTTGCTCCACACACCGGAGTATAGAACATTTCTGATTATATCCGCATGTAAGAGAATTGGCAACCTCTCAAATATTTTTGCTGCCTCTGAAAGCATAGATGTCATCATAAGCCGACAGGATTTGTCAAATTTTTCGCTGTCATTATTACAGCAATGCATGAGCTGTATAAGTGGATTATATGACTTCTTTTTCACATCATCCCCTATGTCCTCATACGCATCCATTATATAAATAAATTTGCCTATATAGCAGCCAAATTCTTTCAAATCCGTCTGCCACTCATCCTGCTTCCACGCAAAAAGTATGCCGAGCATCTCCCCTGTCAGCCCCGCAACTGCATCAATATTGGTATCATTGCTCTTCTCGCACTCTGTAAGCCTTGCAATGTAGTCCTCTATCGCCTTAGCCTGTACCGGATAGCCTTTTTTGGCCTTCTCAAAGTCCTTTTTCAGCATCTCTGCGTATGTCTTCTTCGGCAGGCTTTTATCATCCTTCCAGTCATCTATCAGATTGTAGTATGCAAGCAGTATGTTCATAGCTGCAGCATACTCTGTAATCTCATTGGTGCGAAGTGTACGCTTCTTCGTAGGGTGCACGCTGCATACAAATCCATCCCGCGTCACACTATCCGGCTCGTACAAGCCTGTCAGAAGCACTATGAGAAAAGTCATGTCATAGTTTAGTGCCATCTGTGCACGCCTGCCATACTGCGACTTCATTGTCTGGCACAGCCCGCAATAATAGCTTTGATATATTTTTTTATTTTCCTCGGACAATGTGTCCTTATTGACAGTTATATATCCAAACATTTCTCTTCTCCATGCTCTTATGTACAAGTATATATTGAGATACTAGCTGCGTCTCACGAACTGCTCTCTGCACTTCGGACAGGTAATACAGATCTTTCCATGTCCTCTTGGCACCCTGACCTCCTGCTTGCACATAGGGCACTTGAAGAACTTGTACTGCTTCCTCTGTGCAAAGCGCTTTTTCCTGCGCTCTGCCTTTACGGTCCACTCATACCTGGCATTTAAAAACTTCTGATTCTCTGCATATCGCTTGCTTACGTTTCTCGAAAATACACGAAAATACATATGTATCATCAGTCCTATTGCCAGTATATCAAGTATCGCCGACCTTGTAAATATTGAAACCAAAAGTAATATCATTACTACCCATGACTCAGCCCTTGCAAGCTCGTCCATCCCGTTTCTTCCATTCATAAATCTGATAAATTTTTCTCTCATATTACCGCCTCGCCCTATATTTTCATTATAGCCAAATTCTTACCTCATACAGTGTCCACGCTATGAATTTGAGGTTTTAAATCGCTCTTTACATTATTAAGATAATATTGAAGATAAAAACCGTCAATAGACCTATCGTCTTTTAAGAAACATTTTATATTTCGTTTATTAAAGTTGGTAAAAGGGCTTGATTTTTGGAAAAATGCTTGGTATATTAAATAAATATGCAGGACAGGTGATCGCGGCTGCAGGTGTCGAAAGACCGCAGGTGAGGAAAGTCCGG
>OGCO01004326.1_pt1 | contig 15323 bp, 6 predicted proteins | sample 1570171 | NCBI WGS metagenome assembly OGCO01 (sample SAMEA4370583, study PRJEB24528) | human gut metagenome | reverse complement strand
AGAACAGCTTCGCAGGATACTCGCCCGCATCCACCAAAGCCTGAATCTTGTCGACTACACTCTGACGGTCTTCGGGATAAGTCACACCGAACCACTTGCTGGTTGTATCGAGCACTTCGCAGGTAGCAGTGCCATCGTTAATCAGCTTATCCACCATCAGTGGGATGAAGAATTCGCTCTTCAGGTTCTCCATGTTCTTCGGGTCGCTCAAGAAGCTCTTGAAAAGCTCTGCACTGTAAGCAAAGTAATCGGGAGTAAAGCCCCAGAAGTTCATGCTGACCGGAGTCGTCTCGGGAGTGGCAGTCCATTCACCGTTATCATCGATGTACTTCACCTCACCGTCCATACGCTGAATCTTGGTACGTTCTACTACGGAAGTCAACAAGTTGTTTGAATCCGTTCCGCACAAACCACGAGATACGGTACCGCTTTCGCTCAATGTATTACCGATGCGGAAGCCTACCATGGAATATACATTTTTGGAACCTTCGGGAAGGGCTGCAAGAAATTTGCCCATTACCTGGAAGGAATCACGACCGTAGAAATCGTCGCAGTTGATAACAGCAAACGGTTCCTTTATTACATCGGCACCCATCATTACAGCATGGTTGGTTCCCCAAGGTTTGGTACGGCCTTCGGGGCAAGTGAAGCCTTCGGGAAGGTCATCAATGGACTGGAATACCAGTTCGCACGGAATATGGCCTTCGTATTTGGAAATAATCTTGTCGCGGAAATCCTGCTCAAAATCTTTACGGATAACAAACACAAGCTTGCCAAAGCCTGCATTGATGGCATCGTAAATAGAATAATCCATGATAGTTTCGCCATTCGGGCCCAGTCCGTCCAATTGTTTCAAGCCACCATAACGGCTGCCCATGCCGGCTGCCAATAAGAATAAAGTTGGTTTCATACTTAGTTATTATTTAAAAAGGTTAGTGTATCACAGTTGATAACGGTTGCAAATGTACAAAAATTTATGGCTGACAGAAGGGAGTTTTAGTTCATTCTTTACCACTATCCGTTCAAAAAGGTACATTTAGAACGGATAACCGATGGCAAAATGCAACGCCATGCTGTCCTTGAACTTGGGAATATTATAATACCCCGACTTCCCGGTATCATACGGATCATGCAGCCCGATACCCAAGTCCAGACGAAAAACAAGAAAGTCCAAATCGTAACGCAAGCCAAATCCCGTGCCTAAAGCAATCTGTTTCGGGAAATTCTTCAACGTAAATTCACCATCCGGGCGGTTTTCATCTTTACGCATCAGCCATACATTGCCGGCATCCAGAAACACCGCTCCATGCAAGTCGGCAATCATACGGAAGCGATACTCGATATTGGCTTCTATGCGAATATCACCCACGTGGTTGATATAGGTATATTTCCTATCCGTCTCGGGAGGATAGCCGCCCGGACCTATACTGCGTGCAGAAAAGGCGCGCACACTGTTGGCACCGCCGATATAGAACTGTTCCGTATAAGGTGCGGTCGTAGCGTTGCCATACGACCATATCACCCCTCCGGCAATACGCGAGGCTATCATCTGGTTCTTGTCTATCCGGTAATGGTACCTGAATTCCGAGTTCAGCTTCAAGAACTGTGCAAAAGGTACCCCGAAAAGCTTCTTTCCTTCCTCACTGAACGGCTTGCCGAAAATACGGTAGACGGCAGAAGTCAGGTTACCGGCCGACGCAACGGTGGTCTGCCACCAGATGGGGTTACGCTTGCCGCGCACGGAAGCGTTGTCATAAGTATAGGTGTACTCCATGGCAGGAATGAACTGGTCGCGCAAACTAACGTAGAGTGCCGGATTCTCGGCACGCAACGTATCGAAAGCGGCAGTAGGATTGCGCAGTACATTGAATGTCAACCGGAAAGGAGTTATACTGTGCCTGGAAGTCGATTTGGGCTGGAAGTCATAAGTGACATTACCGCCAAAAGCCAACAGCTTATAATACTTGGCACGGTTCATCTGGTCGGCATATAAACGGAAAGTCGTTGTAGCCGGGAAGTCATACTCACGGTCGCCCATCCTAGGAAACACCACGCGCGGAAAGATAAGCGAAGTGGAGATACCCAGTTCATAACTGTTCATCAAGGAAGAACTTGCCTTGCCCGTCTGCCATTCGTACGAACCGTTCAACTTCACATTCCAGCTTTCACCGCCACCGAAGACATTGTTCTTCGTCACCGTAAAAGCGGCACCCGGTCCCGTCTGGTTATTGCTCTTCATGGTGACATTAAAATCCAACTCCGCATCGTAGGGTTTATCGAGCGCGGCAATGACCCTCACATCCAATGTATCAGACACAAACGCCGTATCACGCGGTATATACTGCATCTCCGCATAACGGAAAATACCGACGCTTGCCAGACGCTCCTGAATACGGGTCTGACGGTACAAACTATACAAACTCTGCATAGAACGCTGGCGGGCAATACCTGCGCTGTCCTGTATCTGACGTTTCCGCCGATAACCTTGATAGTTCAACCAACGGTAAAGCATGTTGGGACGTACCGGAGGTTTGTTGTAGTAATGTATGGTCAAGCCTTTGTAATCCATGCTGTCATTGGGTTCCTGCCCCTGCTTTCCAAGAAGATAGACGGATTTACGCCCCACACGGAACTGCTTCTCGGCTACCTTTGGCATACCGGGAACGGGAATCAAGCGCATCTGGACATGCCCATTGGGAACCATCATGGTATCGGCCTGATAGGTTAGGTAGTCGGGACGGAAATAATAACAGCCCACATTACGCAGCAGGGTACTGATACGGGTACGCTCCCCATCCAAATCAGCCACATTGAATTGTTCTCCCGAACTGATAAGGGAACGTCGGCGTCCCAGCTCCATAATGCGAGTGGTACGCTCGCTGAAACCACGATAATATACCGTATCTATAAAGTAGGGGTTACGCATGTTCACCGTATATTGCAACTTTGCCTTCAGCGAGTCCTTCGGGTCGATAAATGTCTTGTAGCTGACGCTTCCGTTGAAATAGCCATAATCGCGCAGCAAGTTAACCGCCGCCTTCTGGCGTATATCGGGATTCACCGTAGACATAAGCACCGGAGTGGCGGCAAATTTATTGAATATCCACTTTCCGAATCCCTTCTCATACTTCTGGAAACCATTGTAAATCCACAGTCCGAAAGGAAAGGGATAGCGGATAGTAGAGCTTCCCAGCAACGAATTGTTCGGTGCCGTAGCAAGGGCGGCTTCCACCTCTTCCATAGCAATCTCACCAACAGACGTTTCACTGCGGTTCAATACAATCATCGGCTTTTGGCCGGTATAGAGTATCTCCCCCTCGGGCAAGTGCTTCGTGGTGGAGCAACCTGCCAGAAATATCAATCCTGCAATATATAATATCAGTCGTTTCATATCACATTCCTACTTTTTCATATCGCTATTTTCAGCCTCCGGTTTTATCTTTTTCTTCCTAAAGATGAAGAGTTCACTCAATCGGTCCATCTTCCGGCGCAGCACAAGGCCGACACCCGTTTCGGTTATCTCACCGTCGAGTATGCTTTCGTAGTTTTTATTATGGAATACACGGACATATCGAGTACCCGACGCATCAAGACGGTATTCCAGCGATATATTGTCAATGAATGATTCCGCATCGTTCGTGGCATTGGCCCCGGTGGACACTTTTCCACCGATGACTATCTGTACGCGGTCGTTGAAGAAACGCTGGGAATAACGAAAACTGAAGTCTTTCTGCGTGTCACCCGTTTCAGCAGAGGTACGGTCTTCCACACCTACACTGATATTGGCCCCTTTTATACCTCCCGCCAAGGAGTTTATCTGGCTCTGAAGCACTGAGTTCAAGGCGGCTCCCATTGACAAACCTCCTCCTTTGGCACCACTGTTCAGGTAAATACCCGTGGCAAGCATGGCAATGGCCTGCTTGCTACGCTCTTCTGCACCCATTGCCTGCAGCTCATTCTCTACTGCGGCATCTTCGGGCGCCGAAATATCGAATATCAAATCGGGAGCGTCAAGCCTGTTCTTGATGGAAATGGAAACATCGAAGTTCACCATGCGCGAACCGTCCCCGTCACCATCGGCCACAGAAGCACGCATACGTTCCGTAGCCTTCAGACTCAGCGTAGGATTCATAATATTCCCCCGCCAATCCACATAACTGCCGGGATTGAACTGGAACTCCTTCAACGGGATGATAGGCAGCGAATATTTCATGACGCCACCCGAAAGGGTATAGCGTCCGGTAAGGCTCATATCCCCTTGGGGAGTATACTGCATATTCAAATCACCGCCACCTTCCAGTTCGATGTATTTGCTGCGGTCGGGACTCAAGTCAGCACGAAGACGGACAGCATCGTCAATATGGACGGACATATACATTTCCAATCCTCCCAAAGACATGGCAGGAACCTCATCTGCTTTTACCGACGTCGTATCGGTGAACGAGGTAAAGGTAACCAGCCCACTGAGACGGTCTTCCACCGTTAAAGGGGAATCGGTCAACACGTAGGTTACGTTGGTATTGCCCAGCAAATTCATGTTTCCACGCATCGTGAGCCCGTCAAGCGGCCCCTTCACCGTGGCATGCAAGTCGACGAACACCTTTCCATACACCAGACTTTCGCGGGTACGCGGTGCATCCAGCAACGTATAGTTCTCTGCCAGCAGATTGAGGTTGGCAGTAGGACGCTCCATATTCCGGAAATCAACCTTACCGTCAATCGTAAACGGATTCTTGCTGGTGGTATAAATGGCAAACTTATCAAATATCAACTGATTGTCCTTTATCTGTACCGGACGGTTGTCGAACCAGTAACGTGCTCCCGCCTGGCGTGCATAGACAGACACACTGTCCAAAACAATATCACCATGCATTTGAGGCTTGTCCAGCGAACCATAAATATAAAGCCCTCCATCAATATCTCCGGTAAAGGCCACCGTTTGGTCAGGGATGAATGCATTGGCCATCTTCAATGGAAAATGCTCGAAACGGGTGGACACTTCCAGGGTATCCTTTCCGTTCTTCTGCGTCAAGATACCGTCGGCGGTCATCACTTCTTCATTATCATATGTAAAATAGGTATTCAGATAGTGCGTATTCTTGTTGCCCGGCAACCAGGTAGCCCCCAGGCCGATGTCTCCAACCGGTTGGCGTTCGTAGGTCAGTTTCTCTACATTGGCTTCGGCAGACACCTGCAGGGAAGTGGCAGTCTGTATATAATTTGCTTCGGCAGAGAACAATCCCGTAAGCCGGGGCATATAAGGAAGTACCTCCGTAAGTTCATCCAGGCGCAATCGGCTCAGTTCTACGTTTATATTCTGCAAGGAAAGGGTATCATTCTTGTCGGATTGCATACGGAAACACAGACCATCGTCGCTGTCCATATCAATATTGGCATAGACGCGCATATTCTTATGCAGATAAATCCAGTTACTATTGTCCGCAAAGTGGAATTTACGGAAAGCGATAATCGGCTCGGCAGGAATAAGGTTCAGCAGCACACCATTACCGCGACCGTGTCCTTCGGTCAACGGACGGGCATTAATACCGAATAGAACACCGGTCTGCCCTTTTCCATTCACATAATCCACAGTCAGTTCCGCATCTTCATTACGGACTTCACCCGTCAGTGTGCTACGGAACACAAACTGCGGGTTCTTGGGACCGTTTATGACACCACCTTGCAACTTCATGCGGGCAGTATCCTGCTTCACTGTAAAAAATATCGTATCGAGCTGCAAGGAGTCCATGCGCAATCCGTGAACAGCTGTACGTCCATTGATACCGACTTGCGGAGTAAATCCGAAGCTCAGTTTGAAATCATTATAGGAAATACCCTTTGCAGCCAGAAAATAGCTGACGGGATTCTGGTTACCAGCTTCCAGATGCATGCCCGCTGAAGGAAGGACTTGGCGCAAAGCGGCATGGTCCAAACGCCGTTCATCAATCTGCTTTGTCAGGATAGAGACAAATTTATCCGACTGTTCCATCAACTTCTTCAACGTGCTGTGAGCGCGGAAACGCAGATTCAAGTCACCGGCATCAAGCCTCAACTTGAGAGAATCATGACGTGCCTCCGCTCCCATTGTAAAGGCAAACGGGTGTTTCAACGGTCGGGGCACCAAACCCAGCTTATGCAGATTCACCTCTTCCACATTCAAATCCAAAGCGCCATCCAGATAGCTGCGGTCAAGACGCATATCCGCATTTCCCTGCATCTTGAGAAGGACATTATCGCTGGCAAGACGGACGGTAGCAACGGATGACTTGAGTCCGGCATGCGCCTCCACACCGGAAATGTCCCAATGGCCATACTGTAGTTTTTCCAAGGAGGCATTCAAAGCGGCCACGGTTTTTCGTGATGCCACATCCACCCCTTGTCCCTTAACGGACATCTTTGCCGTAAGAGTATAAATAGAGTCCTTGGGCAGGAAGTGATGCACCTGCAAGTTGTTGATGGCAAGGTCGGCATGGTAGGCTTCCGTAGCAAGGTTATAGGCAGCGTCCAGATTCAAGACGCCTTCCTTCTCCAGCAGTTTCAAGGCGGCAGTGCACTGCGTCCCCTCCATACCGACACGTGCCGCAAGGTGCATACTGTCCGGCACGATGATGGAGCCATCGGGAGCAATGTCAGCTAGTCCGGTCAAGAAGTTCAAGTTCTGCGTATGCATCTCGAAGTCCATGTTTCCATTGCGTTTCACACTGTCGGTCAGGTTCCAGAATTCTCCTCCCCCATTCAACGAAAAGGCTCCGGGCAGCTCAGCCGTAAAACGGGAAATCTGCATCTGCTTCAGGTTTCCTTCCGTACCGGCATGAATCACCAACGGACGGAACGGATAGGCTTCCTTGAAAGTTTCCGGCAGGCCACCGGCAAAAAGCAGTACATCCTGTTTGCCGATACGGGCATTGAAACGGGCTGTCAGATGACCGGTGGTAGGTATATTTATCAGTTCCCAGTAAGTCTGTGCCGTAAAGTTCATCTCACTATGAGGTGTCAGCAACTTCAAAGAAGGGATACGGATAACGGTAGAGTCGGCAAATAACCGCCCGGTCAGGGAAGTCACACTTAAACCGGAACGCTCATACATGGAAAATTCCCGGATAACGGCATTCATATCTCTACCGTAGTACATCACAGAATCAATGCCCATACGAATGTCGCGAAGAGCAATGTGCGAGGGGTCGAAGCCTATCGCACTCCCCGGGCCGCCGGTATCATAATTGACAGAAGTTCCAGTCAGCAGGAATTTTCTCCAGCCATAGAACTGGTGTTTCAGGTCGGCAGCAGCGTCCGCAATCTCAGCATCTCCTATATGGGCTTTCAGCCCCATGGAGTCCAATGGCATCTGTAAATCGACCGAGACGTTCTTCAACTTCAGAGTATGGAGTGTGACTTTCCAGTTTAACGCAGTGTCAGTAGTGTCCTTGGGAGTCTCAGTGGTATCTGCAAGCATCACCTGCACATGGGTATCGCTCAATTCTATATTATTGAGGATGGCATCTTCTTTTGTAAGGTCTATGCCATGGCTTTCGAAAAAGAAATGCCCCAGTACTCCTTTGATGCACATACCTTCCATTAAATTGGAGGAGTTGACAGCAACTTGTTTCAAGGTAATGTCATCCACCTCCACTTTCCCTTTGAGTAAAGGCCATGCCTGTACCCGTACGTTCAAACTTCCAAGATTCAGCAAGGTATCGGGATGCTGCACATCAACAGCACTGTCGGCAGGCTGTACCACCAATACACCGCGGACCAACAAATTCAAAGGAAAGCGAAGGTCAATCCGCTCCACGGATATGTCCATACCCGTAGCATCTGATGCAATTGCTGTAGCCTGCTTCCGTATCAAATTCTGTACGGGAGGCACATAGAGCAGTATCATCAATATTATAAACAGTATAATAGGAGTAAGCAGCACCCACAGTGCTATTCTCAACCATTTTCTTCTCATCGGAACGTCAATCTTTCATCGTATTTAAAAGTCCTACAAAGTAAACAATTTCTTTCGACATTTGGTTCCCGATAGAGAAAAATCATGTATTCTTCTCTGTTCCCCCATTACGGAAAAGCTGTTGCCTGAGTAATGACATCCTCTATCAAAACGAGGGCGGCAAGGGCGTGTTCTTTCAACTCTCCGGTAAAAGGCACTCCATGAGAAGTTTCCAACAGTTTCAGCAATGCAACCAGTTCCGTAGCTCCAATCAACGTAAAGAGGGGAATCATTTTGTGGGAGACAGCAGCCATCTCGTCCACATCCTCATTCTCCACAGCCTTCTGCAAACGCTCCGCATTGAGACGGGTTTCAGCCACAAAACTTTCCAGAATGGACTTTGCCGCCTCGGGGTCATCGACCGAAAAAGCAGTGAGCGAAGAGAATTTATACCCCGGGCAAGCCGAAGCTTCCGAAACTTCCGTAACCTCCTTCCCTTTGTCCTCCACATTCAATTCATGCAGCAATTCACTGACGGTAAACGGCTTATGCAGGCATCCGGCAAAGCCATGCGCCGTAAATTCCTCACGCTGCATGTCACTGCGAGCAGTGACAGCAATCACCGGAACAGACTGTGCCTGCGGTATGTTCGAAGCACGCAGCAGTTTCAGTAAATCAAAACCATTAATAGCAGGCATCTGCACATCAGTAAGCAGAACATCAAAGGTTGCAGTGCGCAAGGCATCCAGCAGTTCATCCAGTTGTAAACAAGAGACAGAATTTATACCACTCTGCTGAAGCATGGCGGCAGTAAGGGTAAGCTGAATACGGTCATCATCAATAAGGAGGACATTCTTCAGTGAAGAATGAGGAACGGGGAATGAAGAATTGCCATTCGGCGTGGTAACACATCCCGATTCTTCATCCTTCATTCTCCGTCCTTCACTCCTTACGGGATAGATAGGAATATATATGGTGAAAGTGCTTCCCTTGCCTGGCACACTGTCTACATCAATCGTGCCTTCAAGCAACTGTACCAGCATACGGACGATGGAAAGTCCGAGTCCGAACCCCTCTTTACCCTGAGCACCCGGTAAGCGGGTAAACTCCTGGAAGATACGCTCACGGTCGGCAGGTTCCATACCTCTACCCGTATCAGCAATGGCAACTACCAGTCGACGGTCCTCGTAACGGGCAGTCATGGTAATACTGCCTTGGTCCGTAAACTTCACGGCATTGGACAGCAAATTGTTGATAATCTGGCGCAGACGCAAAGGGTCGCAAATATAGGTACCGTCCAGCTCCGGGGCAGTGTCGCAATGAAGCGCCAGCCCTTTGGCAGCCGTAAGCGGTTCAAAACTGACGTGTATCTCTTCAAGCAGGCGGGAAGGATGAAAGGTGACCCGGTTGACTTCGGCCTTGTTCAAATCAAGACGATGGAAGTCGAGCAAATCAACGACCAACTTCAGCAGATGCTCCGATGAGGTTTTCATATTGTCCAGATAGAACCGCTGGCGCTCATCCACCGTCAGACGGGAAAGCAAGTCGGCATAGCCCATGATAGAACCGAGCGGAGCTTTGAAATCATGGGTAATGGCAAGCATCAGTTTTTCACGGACAGCAAGTAAATCTTCGGCACGACGGCGGGCCTCTTCCAACTCACGGCGGTACCGGTTGCTTCGGGTTATGTCGCGGCCGATGATAATAAGAAAAAAAGCGGAAAGCAACACCGCACCTACGGCAATACCACTGATAATCTTGGCCGAACGGCGTCGGACCGCCTGTTGATACTCGGCTTCCGTCCGTGCACGCAGCAGAGTTTCCGTCTCGTAATCTTTCAGCAAGCTGTCAATACGAGCGGTCAGCATATGGTCCAAGCGTTGCAGATAGCGTTTACGTCGTTGTATAACAGTGTTTACAGCTTTTTTCTGCTGGGCCACAGCACGCAGTTTCTCATGCAAAGAATCGGCCGGATTATAAGGTTCAATCACCGTATCCGTCGCAAATTCGAGGGAGGTCTTTACCTGGATAGCCGTATCTTTCTTTGGGGGGACAAACACTTCACCCAAACGACGGAAAAAACCCTTCTTTCGAGGGCGTGTCACGACGGTATCCCGATGTGTAATGATACGGTGCTGCACACGTTGCTGGGTCACTACCGAGTCCTGCTGGGCAATTATCTGCTCAATGTCACTGGTAGATACCATGCTGTCATTCGCCTCACTCAGCGTACGCAGCATTCTTATCGTATTGGTATCCTTCTCGCGTATCAAAGCTAGTACGCTGTCTGTCCATTGTACATCGCGGTCATCGGTAAGAATAAGGTTCTCCATCTCCCGGTGTACGAAGAACAAGGAAAAAAACAATACCGCCAGCAACAAAGTGTAGCCTACGGCAATCTTTACTTTGGAGACACTGTTCATATTATCAAATCCTTTCCCTGGTCTGTCTACGGAATCTCAGCCACAGCATCACCCCTGCACTGGTCAGTCCAAACGGGAAAGCCATCCAGACCCCCGTCAGTCCCCAGCCGAAGATGAAACCGCAGAGGTACCCTACGGGCAAAGATATAACAAAATAGGATATAAATGCAATAATCATCATCGGTTTCACATCCGAGATACCACGCAGGGCATTGGCAAAATTAATCTGCAATCCGTCACCGAACTGGTAAATCAGGAACGGAAAGAAGAGAGCGGCTACCATACCGGACACTTCCGCATTGTCCGTAAACCATCCCCCTACCTGACCGCGAAGCGCAAAGACGATACCCAGCAACACCACCTCCATACACAGGATGATGTGAAGGCCGGCATACGCCGAGCGGCGCACATTCTGCCCGTCTCCCTGCCCCTTGAAGTTGCTGACACGCACGGCAACCGCAGCGCCCATGCCATAATACATCATGAAGGTGAACTGAGAGATAGTAAGCATTATCTGATGCGATGCTAGGGCAAGTGTCCCCAGCCAGCCCACCATGACGACGCTCAGACTGAAGGAAGCGGTCTCCATACCCATCTGCATACCCACGGGCCAGCCCAGTGCATTGAGCTTCTTGAACATCGGCATCGACCACCCCAGCCGCATGAAGCCGAGCCTGTAACGGATAAACCGGCGGCCGCGAAGCACAATCGCCGCAAAGACCACCACCATCACAATGCGGGAGAACAAGGTGCTGATACCCGCACCAAGCAGTCCCATCTCCGGAAAGCCCAGCTTTCCATTGATAAGTATATAGTTTCCTACGATGTTAAGCGCATTCCCTCCGAGCAGAATCCACATGGCCGTCTTGGTATCGGTGATGCCGTCCGTAAACTGTTTGAAACCGTTGAACAGCATGACAAAGACCAGTGAAGCAAGCAACACCAGATAGTAAGGCTTGATTAGAGGCAACAATTCTCCGGGCTGTCCCAGCCGCTCCACATTGAAATAGAGAACAGCCATGACAAGAGTCAGCAACAAAGCCACCAGCACATTGGCAACCAGGCTACACCGCAACGCCTGCCCTGCCTCGGCAAAGCGGCGGTTACCGTAGAAGCCCCCTACAACCGGTGTCAGCCCGTAGCTGAAGCCCGTACTGAAAATAATGCAAAGAGTAAACAGATTGTTTACGAAAGAAGCGGCACCCAGTTCCTCCGTGCTGTGATGCCCAATCATCAGCGTATCGGCAAAACCAAGCACAATGACTCCCAACTGCCCCACCACAATGGGCAGCCCCAGGAGAAGCAATGCTTTGTAGTGCTGCTTATACGTATCAAATAAATTTTTCATACTAAAGGTTTTCTTTTTGGTAATAAAGCACAATCCCGTTTTCATCGCGGAAGGTCTGTTGGGCGACCCTATGAAGCTGTTCTGCCGTCACAGAGCGGTAATTGTCCACTTCACGGTCTATGTCTTCCGCCTGTCCGGTCAGTTCAAACCAGGCAAGATTCGTGGCAACATTCAGATAATTGATGTTGCCGAATATCTGTGTAGACTCAAACTTGTTCTTTACTTTCTCCAATTCTTGTTCTCCAACAAACCCGGATTTCAACTCTTCCAACTCTTTCCGGACAGCAGCCTCGGCTTGCTCCAAAGATACGCCTGCAGATGGTTTTCCACTGATATGCAGCAGTCCGGCATCCCGTGTACCAGAGATATAGGCATCGAGACTGGAAAAGAGCTTCTGCTCCTGCACCAGCCTGCGGGTCAAGCGACTGGAACGTCCATTGCTCAGAATATCCGACAGAATATCGAAGGCATAATAATCGGCATCCTCACGGCTGCACATGTGATAAGCCATGAACAAAGCATCCAGAGGAACATTCCGTTCCACCGTCTGCCGGCGTTCCGCCGTCTGTACAACTTCTTGCGGTAATTGCCTTACGGGCACATTCCTACGGGGAATGGGAGCAAACCATTTTTCTGTCAGCCTAACCGTTTCTTCCCACGAAATATTTCCGGTAACGGCCAGCACTGCATTATTAGGTGCATAAAAACGAAAAAAGAATTCCTTTACCTCGTCCAGCGTGGCATTGGCAATGTGAGAGAGGTCTTTCCCGATAGTAGGCCAGCGATAAGGATGCGTTTGATAAGCCAAAGGACGAAGCAGATGTCCCACATCACCATACGGCTGGTTCAAGCAACGTTGCTTGAATTCCTCCATCACCACCGCACGCTGCACTTCAAGACTTTGCTCACTGAATGCCAGTTCCAGCATGCGGTCGGACTCCAGCCAGAAGCCGATCTCCACATTCGATTTTGGAACCGTCAGGTAGTAATTGGTAATATCATTATTGGTCCATGCATTATTCTCCCCGCCTGCCAATTGCAAAGGAGCGTCATAATCAGGAATATGCACCGAACCTCCGAACATCAGATGCTCGAACAGATGGGCAAAACCCGTATGCTCGGGATGTTCGTCACGGGCACCCACATCATAAACAATATTCAAGGCAACCATCTGCGTGCTGGTGTCCTCATTGTGCACCAACCGCAGACCGTTGTCAAATATCTTTTTGTTTATCTTCATAAAATGGAATGACAGAATCTATCATCAATCTATCACTGTCACTTTTTTAATAACCACATCCTCTTCGGGCCGGTCGTTACGGTCAGTCTTGACCTTCTGTATTTTATCAACAATATCCATACCTTCCAGCACTTCACCGAACACGGTATATGCACCGTCCAAATGTGGAGTACCGCCCACGGTAGTATAAGCCTTCACCTGCTCGGGGGTAAACTTGAACTCCGGTTCCTTGGCAACCTGAGCCTCTGCCTGCGCAATCAAGGAATCTTGCAAATCCATCAGACCGTCCTGGTCATTATTCTTGCGCATCTTGTAGATTTCCTTCATGTGTTTCTGCGCCAACGCGTTGAAAGCATTGTTCAAGCGCATCTGATTCATCTGCTGTTCCATCCCCAGCAAGGTAGAGTCATTATACACTTTTCCGGTCACAATGTAGAACTGGCAGCCGGATGATGCCTTGTCAGGGTTCACCTCATCACCCTGGCGTGCAGCCGACAAAGCACCTTTTTTGTGAAAATACTTCGGATAAACAAATTCGGCAGGAACGGTATAACCCACGTCGCCTGCCCCCAGCATCTTGCCTTTCGGAGCCTTCTTCGATTCTGGGTCACCTGCTTGTATCATAAAGTCCTTGATGACACGGTGGAACAGCGTACCTTCATACGTGCCGTCTTCCACCAGCTTGATAAAGTTATCACGATGTTTCGGGGTTTCATTATACAGTTTCACGGTGATGTCACCCGCACTTGTTTCAATCTTCAGCTTCGTTTCTTTTTCCATATCTTCCTCTTTCTTTTGTCCCGGCTTGCAAGCAGTCAGACCGCAAACCAGTATAGTTAATAATACAATAAGATTTCTTTTCATTTTGTTTTTTATTTAATTTAAGTTTGCAAATATACTAAAATCAGACAAAAGCACTTACCTTTGCCTACATAAAAGAGATAAAAGGCTAAAGCAATGACATCCATATTAATTGTAGAAGATGATATTACTTACGGCATGATGCTAAAAACATGGCTCGGCAAAAAAGGTTTCCAAGTAACCTCTGCCAGCAACATTGCCCGTGCTCAAAAACATATTGAGTCGGAAACCGTAGATTTGATATTGTCTGACCTGCGCCTGCCCGACAAGGATGGCATTGACTTATTGAAATGGCTGGGCGAACACGGCCTGCAAATACCGCTTATCATCATGACAGGATACGCTGACATACAGTCGGCCGTCCAAACCATGAAACTGGGAGCCTGCGATTACATTGCCAAGCCTGTGAACCCGGACGAATTACTGAAAAAAATAGGCGAAGCCTTGAATGCATCATCCTCCGCTTTGAAACAGATGATGCATTCGTCCCGAACAGATGATGCGTTTACCCCAAACAGACCATCCGTTTCACCCAAACAGACGATGCATTCCGACAAGATGAAAAATCAGCCTCTGAAGGGTGCAGAAGGCTCATTGTCCTCCTCCGACTTCCTTGAGGGAGAGAGCGACGCAGCCAAACAACTCTACAATTATGTGAAACTGGTTTCACCTACCAATATGTCTGTACTCATCAATGGTGCCAGCGGAACGGGCAAAGAATACGTAGCTCACCGCATCCACCAGCTCAGCAAGCGTGCCGACCAGCCGTTTGTAGCCATCGATTGCGGTTCTATTCCCAAAGAATTGGCCGCTTCGGAGTTCTTCGGGCACATAAAGGGCGCCTTTACCGGCGCACTGACCGACAAAACGGGCGCTTTCGTCGAAGCCAACGGCGGTACCATCTTCCTGGATGAGATAGGTAATCTGAGCTATGAAGTGCAAATACAGTTGCTGCGTGCTTTGCAAGAGCGCAAGATACGTCCGGTAGGTTCAAACAAAGAGATAAGCGTGGACATACGTCTGGTATCCGCCACCAACGAAAATCTGGAGCAAGCCATCGAAAAAGGGGCGTTCCGTGAAGATTTATATCACCGTATCAATGAATTCACCCTACGCATGCCGCAACTCAAAGACCGCCGTGAAGACATCCTGCTCTTTGCCAATTTCTTTCTGGACCAGGCCAACCGCGAAATGGACAAGCAACTGACCGGCTTTGATGACAAGGCATCCCGCGCCCTATTGGAATATCCCTGGCCCGGCAATCTACGCCAAATGAAAAATATGGTACGCCGTGCAACCTTGCTGGCACAAGGCAAATTCATTACTATCAACGAACTGAATGAACTGAAAGAACCCGCACCGGCCATCATCGGTATCCCTCTCCGCAATGAGGAGGCAGAGAAGCATCAAATCATCGAAGCCTTGCGGCAGACGGGAAACAACAAGAGCCGCGCTGCACAACTGTTGGGCATTGACCGCAAAACGCTGTACAACAAGTTGAAGCTTTATAACATATCCGAC
>OGCO01004321.1_pt1 | contig 15339 bp, 10 predicted proteins | sample 1570171 | NCBI WGS metagenome assembly OGCO01 (sample SAMEA4370583, study PRJEB24528) | human gut metagenome | reverse complement strand
TTTCGCCACGGTTTTCTTCGTCAGTTTCTTTGTTTTGACAATAATCTTCCGAAGTGTCTTGCATCCTGCAAAGGCATCCTTCTTTATGGTTTTTACATTTTTCCCCAGTATGATTGTTTTGATCTTTTTGCCGGTTCCAAATGCCTTCTTCTCAATTGAGGTAACTTTATATGTCGTTCCGTTCACTTCGACAGTATCCGGCACGATCACCGTCCCTTTTGTGACTGCTGCCTTTTGATAGGCAACTTCCGGATTCTTACTGTCTGCTTTCGCAACGACATAACCAGCTCCGCTTTCATCCTGGAGTTTTTCTCCTTTTTGTGCCGGTTTGTGCGGCTGTCCTGTCTCTCCCGGTTGAGCGTTCTTCCCCGGTACCGCCGATTTGTCGGACGGCTTTGCGTTTGCGTCCACATTCGGTGCTTGCGATGGTGTTACACTCACGTCTGGCTTTGCCGTCGGTGCACTGCTCGCGGACGGACTGCCTCCCGGGTTCGGAATGGCTGACGGCGATGCGCTCACGCCCGGGCTGACAGTCGGTATGCTGCTTGCCGCCGGACTGCCTGTCGGTGTCGGAACAGCAGACGGACTTACCGTTGGTGCCGCGCTTGGTGTCGGCGGAAGTTCGGCGGTCGCCGCAAATTCATACCGCACACGGGAATTTCCATCCGCATCCCGGATTACCGGTACTTTTTGCCCATTTATCGTCACATACAGCTGCGTATTTTTATGGAAAACAGCGGCAGCCTGCTTTGGGCCCACCGTAAACTGAACGGCATAGACCGTTTCCGGATCCGCTTTTTCCTGCGGTGAGACGGCACTCCACCGGCCTTCCCCGGTAGTAGCCTTTTTCTCCCAGCTGACATTTTCTGCCGTAAGAAACGTCGATTGCTGCGCGATACTGTCCTGTAATTTTTTTCCAGCCTCCGGCGTCTCCACCGCTGCACTTAAGTAAAGATTTTGCGGCAGGATTTCTTCCGATCCGCCCTCCGAATCTACTTTTCCCGCATACGACCAGTCTGTGATCCGGGAAAGATTGGTCCGGTTTTTCCTCTCTTCTCCGCCCATGGACGGATCGGTGGCAAGCGTAATATTTCCATACGCATCTACGGATAGCACACGCCATTTCATCGGGGTTTCTTTCTCCGTCTCATTCTCTGTCACCCAGATCGTATCCCACGTCGTCACCTGTTTTCCCTCGTCCTCTGTCTCCGAAGGATCCGCCAGTCCGTAATTGGAAAACGTGCAATAGACCGTAAAGGTACCATCGTCGTTTGCTTCGACCTGCGCATACTTTCCCTGATTCAGAACACACGGTGCTTCCATGTTTTCTTTCTCGGCTATCACCTGCGTCCGCAGACGATAAACTCCTTCTGCTTCTGCCAATTCTTCGACTTCCACGTCCATCCAGTTTCCATTTTCCTTTTTTTGCCAGTTCTCTGCTGTCACCGCCCAGTCTGCCTCATGGAATCCCATTGTTTCCGCGTAAAATCCTCTTCCATGCACCGGACTGTCAACAGAAAGCCGCACCGGCTCTTTCGTATTGCCGTCTGCATCCACCGTTCCCGCGTAGGTCCATTGGGTAAAGTCATCTAAATTTATGTACAGTGCCGGGCGAACCCCGTAAAAGGTGTTGTTTTTAACCCCAGCACCGTCAACTATTCCATCCGGTTTTACCAAAACTCTAGCTGCCATTTCCGTCGATGACACCCTAGTATGCGTACGCAGCCACCACTGATTTTCCTCCGTTTGCTGTTTTCCCGCTGCATAGGCAGTACTTTCTGCCACTCTGTTTTTGCTTTCTTTATCCTTAGTCCAAAATCCATAGCCGGCATTGACAGAGTCTTGTGCCGATAAAAGGAAAACAGAATCCCTGGTTTTTAAAATATCACTATTCACAATCGTCTCTATTTCTCTATACCGGATCACTGCCCGCTCCTGTTCGGTAAATGCGGTTTGCAAAAATCCCGGATCTTCCTCCGACCCGCCGGTAGAATTGAGCCATTTCCGCATATCACTCTGCCCCCAGGCAATGTCACCTGCTTCGTTATCATTAAAATTTCTGTAGTCCAGAATCTTATCTGCCATAAGTAAGGCATTTCCGGCAGAGTCCACGGACAGTACACGCCATTTGACCGGCTCTTTTTCATCTGCTTCATCGGCCTTGCCATCCCCATTGGTATCATTCTGGTTCCAAAATACACGCAGTCCCAGGTAGAAGTTCCGCTTCCATCCGCTTCCGGATTAGTCGGATTTTTCACTCCATAATTGTAAACCGGACAGACGAATGTCCGGCTGCCATCGTCCTTTTTCGTCAGTCGCACCTGCTCTCCATTGAACCGGGCATAATCACAGCCGACAAATGAACTTCCCTCTTTTGCTTTCAGGGTAACACAGGCGCGGTACACCTGCTGTAATTGTGCTCTCTCATCTTTCGCGACATCGACCCATTTTCCCTCTTCCTTTTTCTGCCAGGAAACCATGCTCCTGTCAGGATGAATATTTTCAGATCCCCGTACGGTACCGGAAAACAGGCTGCCCGCCGTCGGATTTTCGACAGTCACTTCGAGTTCTTCGGATGCTGTCGTACCCGCATAACTCCAGTGTGCTCTGTCAGAAAGCTTTAACCGCAGGGCAGGACGGATCCATAGAGAGTTCTCTGTACCAATAACAATTGTTCTATTCGTTCCTTGTGAATCAATCGAACAAACCCAAGAAGCATGTTCTTCTTTAATCGGCGTACGCAGCCACCAAATGTTATTAAACACCGATAAATCCGTACCTTCTGCTTTTCTTGTATTGCTCTCACAATCGATCAACGGATGAAAACCGTACTCCGGATTGCTTACCTCCTCTAACGACAGGAGATAAATATTGTCCGTTACGGTCGCAGCACTCTCTGTTTCCAATTCCGTCTCTGCGATCGCCTCCTGCTCCGCTTCGGTAAAAGCGGCATTCAAAAAGGTAGAATTCAGCCAGGTACGAAGGGTACATTCTTCCCAGTCGATTTTCCCATTTTTATCAAAAGGCTGCATATCCAGCAATTTGTCTGCCAAAAGAAGCGCCGTCCCGTCTTCCTCTACCGACAGCACCCGCCATTTGATCGGCTGTTTTTCATCTTCATCGGTTACTTTACCATCACCATTGGTATCCTTTTGTATGTAATTTCCAAAGTACACACAGTCCCAGGTCGTGATACCGGTTCCATCCGCCATGGTATTGACCGGATCTTTCACTTCATAATCCTCTGCCGCCTGTATCACTCCACCGTTTCCGCCCCCCAGTACAAGAGCAGCCACAAGCATCAGTGCCAGTAATTTTTTCCCTTTTTTTGCCATATTCATTCTCCTTTTCCTTTCGGTTTCCTGTAAAATGCAATCATTTTAACATAAATACAGGTACTTCTCAATACTCTTAACACGAAAGAACCAAATATGACACGAACGGGCAAAATGACGTGTTTTTACAGGGTGTGATAATACGGCTATTGTTTTTCTCCTTTTTGTAGGACAGCTAATCCGACCAATAATAAGATTGGAAATACGATCGCCGCCAAGATTCCCATTTTTAGATTATTGTCAAACAAACTTGACACCATGCCGGTTACTGTCGGCCCGCCGGAGCAGCCGACATCGCCTGCCAGGGCCAGAAAGGCAAACAACGCCGTTCCTCCCCGCCGGATCGCAGCAGAGGCTTTACTGAATGTCCCCGGCCAGAGGATTCCCACAGAAAAACCGCAGACCGCACAGCCCAATAAATTGACCGCGGCATTTGGCACAAAGACGATGCAAAGGTACGAAAAGACACACATCACGCAGCTTCCTGCCATAAATCGGTTGAGATCCCATTTTTCTCCGTATTTTCCATATAACAGGCGCGAAGTTCCCATTAACACGGCAAAAGACATCGGGCCGGCGAGATCGCCGATCGTCTTTGTCACACCCAGTCCTTTTTCCGCAAAAAGCGATGCCCACTGGCTGACCGCCTGCTCGGACGCGCCCGCGCAAAGCATCATTATCATAAGGATCCAGAATATTTTCTGCCGGAATAGTTCTTTTACCGGCATTCCCGCCTCGTTTTCTTCATGAAGCGAATAGATCGGCGCGCCCGCAAACAGAACTAAATTTGCAAGTGGAAGCAGCGCCCATAGAATTGTAAGGATTTTCCAATTATTTATGCCGGCTGACGCAAAAAACGCCGTCGAAAGCAGGACAACGCCGACGTGTCCCCAGCAGTAAAAGGAGTGCAGGAGACTCATCGCTTTTTCTTTATTGTCGGTCGGACAGGCTTCGACGATCGGGCTGATAAGCACTTCAATCAATCCTCCGCCGACGGCATAGATCATGACGGCGATCAGGATTCCAACAAACGGATCGGACAGCATTTCCGGCAGTATCGTAAGCAGCACAAAGCCGGCTGCTGCACAGATATGCGCCAGAATGACTGACGCGCGGTATCCGATCTTGTCCACGAACCCGGCTGACAAAAGGTCGATCACCAGCTGGATCAGGAAATTCAGTGTGATCAGCAGCGTAATTTTCGCCATCGGGATATCGTAGGTCTGCTGAAATGTCACAAATAGTAATGGTACGAAATTATTGACAACCGCCTGCACCATATAGGCGATAAAACAGGCGGTCATGGTTCTTTGGTAGTTTTGGGACTGCATGGCAGGTTTTCCTCTCTCTTTTCTCAGATTATTATCTTCTCTAAAATTACCCTATTTTTCGTTGTTTGTCAACTTTTATTACGTGTTTTTGAGGTAAATCGTTACGCGGTTTTGGGGCGGTTTGGTGCGCGGTTTTGGGACGGTTTGGTGCGCGGTTTTGGGGCGGTTTGGTGCGTGGTTTTGGGGTGTTTTGGTGCGCGGTTTTGACTTTTTTTATATTTTTTGTGTCCGAACCACACGATTTTGCCTTTGTACTTGACCCAGAATTCATTTTCTCTGTCCAAACCATACAAACTTCATATAGTTTTTGCCCCAAATCGCCATATTATCCATTTAAACCAAACTCCTCTCAAAATTTTATGGTCCGAGACGAAATTTCTTAATCTGAACCAAATCGATCCGCAAATTCTCATGGTTTAAATCGCGGTTTCTTTTCTCTAGACCAAAAACCACACATCCTGTCGCAAAACCCTACACAAGCGTTCTCGCACATCTCATCGCAAAGCCACACACAAGCGTTCTCGCACATCTCATCGCAAAACCCCACACAAGCGCTCTCGCACATCTCATCGCACCCACACACACAAGCGTTCTCGCACATCCTGTCGCAAAGCCCACACAAGCGCTCTCGCACATCTCATCGCACCCCCACACACAAGTGTTCTCGCACATCTCATCACAAAGCCCCCACAAGTGCTCTCGCACCATCAAAAAACCGCCCCGCAGAACAACGTCTCCGGGGCGGGCAGTATCCTTTACTTCACTATTTATTTGGCTTTTGCTGCCTCTAAGAAAGCATAGAACGATGGTTTTGGATCATTGATACCGGAAGCAAACAAAAGTGGAATGTTGGCTCTCCAAGAACAGGTGTCATACAGACCCCAGATCGTCACACCGGTGATTCCTTTCGGATTCACGTTCTTGTCACGATTCAGCTGCTTTGTCACAATCGTTTCCATAATGGATTTCATGTATGCTGCCTGATCTTCCAGATCATTGCTGTCAACCTCGGCATCCAGTTCTGTTACCTGAACTTCCAGTCCGGTTGCCAGGAATTTATCCAATGTTTCTGCATAGAGATCAATCGTCGGATTTTCCGGTCCGGTCAAATGACTCTGCATACCGATTCCACCGCAGATCTTCTTATCACTATTGATATAGTTTACAAGTTCTACAATCTTATCTGCACATTTGTACTCATCATAATCGTTGTAGAACAGGATTACCTTATCCTGAAGTCCACGTTTTTCAAGCTCTTCATAAGCAAATGTGAATGCTTTCTTCACATAAACAGGTTCCAGATCCATATCGCCGTACACATCCATCCAACTTGGACTGGTCGGTTCATTGGTACGGTGAACGTACTCATTTGTCACATCCCATGCGTATACGAGACTTCCTGCTTTTCCGGTAAGTTCAACCTCTTTATCCATCACATGATTCAACATTGTGCGGACAAAGAATTCAAGACGCGCATCCATCACTTCCGTTGTAGCGACCGATTTTCCGTTGTAATCCTCGGTAAAGAACCAGTTTGGTGTCTGCTGGTGCCACATCAATGTGTGAGCACGCATTTTGACATTATTTTCTGCACAAAATTCCAACGTTGCATCTACTGCGCCTAAATCAAGCTGCGGAACTTTGTCTTCCTTATAATTATCCGGAATACTGTAGCCAAGCTTCCTTGCTTCGTCCACACTGATCAGTTTCTTATTATAAGATCCGCCAAGGACGGTATCCGGCTTCATCTCATTTTCCAATGTAATACTATTAAATTGCTTTTTGATGAAATTAATAGTATCGTCTTTGCGAAGCTGGTCTTTCTTTGCTCCGTAACCATAATAATTGGCACAAGTGCCCATATATTGGAAAATATTCTTATAGGTGTCTTTGATACTCGCTAACGTATTCGGATCCACAACATCTTTTCCTTTGGAAACCTGCGTGATAACAACCGAATCCAGATAAAAGTCTGCCTTCGCACTTCCCGGAATTTCAAAATAAATGAGGTAATCCGAGAAAGAAGAAGCCACTTCGATCTCGCCTTCCAATTTTACCCATTCGCCGGATGGTGCATCTGTAACGGTTGCAATCGCCGGGTAATCACTTCCGGTCTGCGCGGAACATTTAATCTCTGCTGCCGCACCGGACATCTGCTTCATGTAAGCGGTCACATGATATTTGGCCCCCGGTACGATCGTGCTTGTTACGTCGATTGCTGCACCGTTCCATGTGTCCGTACGGCCGGATACATACAAACATTTACCTTCGTATCCATTATCTGCCTGAGACACTTTGGAAGAACCACGGGAAACAAAATCGTCTGTTCCGTTTTCGAAAGTTGCATTTTTGAACAAAACCGGTTCAAAGCCATCCGGATTTTTCGTCGGGGTTGTCGTCGCCGGATTGGTGGATGGTGTTGTTGTCGTCGCCGGTGAAGCGGAAGGCCTTACTGCCGCTGTCGCCGCCGGCTGCCGGGAAGCCGTTCCAGGGGTCTCCGTCGCATTATTTGCCTTGGATGCCTTCTTCACTCGAACTTTCAATGTCACCTTCTGAACTTTCTTTACACCTTTCAATGTAAATTTACCGGTCACTTTCGCATTTCCGGCTTTTTTCGCGGTCACTTTTACAGCAGTCTTTCCCTTTGCTTTCACCGTCGCAATTTTCTTACTGCTTGTGGACCATTTTACTTTCTTTATTTTGGCTTTTTTTACGCCTGTAACTTTCACCGTTTTTGACTTCTTTTCGGTCAAAACGATTGATTTTTTTGCTAATTTGACTTTTACGGCAGCCTGTGTCGCGGGAGCTGTCCCCATCTGAAAAAGCATCGCTGCACTAAGAATAGCCGCCATCACTTTTCGCATTGACTTGTGTGTCATTTTCATTCTCCTTCTTTTTGCGAGTCCGCTGTAACATCTTATTTACATCGCCTCGACATAATTCTTGATACATTCTACTGCTTTGTCAATTCCGACAAGATCACTTCGCAGAACGAGATCATAATTCATCAAGTTGTCCCAGCGCTCTCCGGCATGGTATCGATAATAATTTCCACGACTTTTATCTTTTTTCGATACAATCTCACCGGCCTTGCTCTCATCGAGCTGATCTACCTGGATCGAACGTTTGATACGAAAATCCAGATTTGCGCGGATAAAGATATTTACGACATTTTCATAATCTTTCAATATGTAGTCGGCGCAGCGTCCCACGATGACGCATCCACCTTCTTCTGCCACTTTACGGATCACATTGGACTGTGCCAGGAAAATGCGGTCGTCCAGAGACAATCCTGCAAATCCTGCATCTTGATTCGTAAAGACATTCATTCCCATCGCGATCGAATAGAGCAGACTGTTTGTCGCCTTATCCTCTACCGTCTCAAATGCTGCCTCCGAAAATCCGGTTTCTTTGGCTGCCCGGGAAATAATCTCATTGTCGTAAAACGGAACTCCTAACTGTTCTGCCAGCTTTCTTCCGATCTCACGTCCGCCGCTTCCGTATTGTCTGCTTATTGTAATAATCGTTTTCATAATACTCAACCTGCCTTTCTCATCTTCGCATAATGCGTTCTCTTGTCTATATTATACAAAATTTTTCGGAAAATTTCCAGTTCTTTTGTAAAAAAAGACACTCTTGCCATCTTGACAAAATGGTTTATAATAATAAGTAGGATTGCGATGCAAAACGCTATCTATTATATTTAAGAAAGGATAATGGTGAACCCCTATGAAAAAAATCATTTCAACCCCGAAAGCACCTGCTGCTATCGGCCCTTATTCACAAGCCATTGAAGTAAATGGCCTGTTATTTACTTCCGGTGTGATTCCGATTGTTCCATCCACCGGTGAATTGGTAGAAGGAGACATCGAAGCTCAGGCTGAACAGGCAATTGGAAATCTTGCTGCTCTGATCGAAGCTGCGGGAGCAAAGATTGAAAATACAATTAAAACAACCGTTTTCATTAAAAATATGGACGATTTCACAAAAGTAAATGAAATCTATGCCAAATATTTTACGACGGATTTTCCTGCACGTTCCTGTGTAGAAGTAGCCCGTCTTCCTAAAGATGTGCTGATCGAGATCGAAGCCATCGTTGAAAAATAAACCACTTTATACCACACTCCATGCGTTGAATTCGTTTAAAACGGAATTAACTACATAACTAAGTATAACATATGTTTTTTTGAAATTCTAATAACTATTTAGTTATAGGTGATATAAGTGATTAGTTATATGAGTTTACATATCCTAACCTATTTAAAAATTGGAAATATTTCTCTTCTGCTAGTGCTTGACAACAGGGGGGAATCTTGTTATACTGTTTTTGGTCGTAATAATTTTGTAATATATTTGTAACTATTTATGTAAATGATAAATAAGAATGGAGGATTCGCATGCATAACAAAAGAATATGGACGGTATTCTTATGTACAGGTGCTTTAGCAGTCGCAAGCATCGGCGGGAATTATCTTCCTGCGATGTCCACTACGATGTGTAGTGAGACGGAGCTTGCCGGCATGGCATATACTTTGGATCAATATGTAAACAGCCAGTCCGCTGGCGCTGCCTCGAATCCTGAGGCAATTGTCGCTTTTGCAGATGAACCGGCTGCCACAGATGCCGCCGCACCTCAGACCGATCCCAATGCCGCTTCCGGCGCAGCGATCGATCCGGCAGCTCCGACACCGGAACCTGCCGCTGAACCAACTGCGACGCCAAAACCTAAATCCGAATATGAAAATGTCGGTATTTCGGTTGCCGCAGATTATGTAAATGTCAGAAAGAAACCAAATACAGACAGCAAAGTCGTCGGAAAATTGTACCGCGGCAGCGCTGCTAAGATTGTAAAAAAAGTCGGTGACTGGGTTAAGATCAAATCCGGTCAGGTAGAAGGTTATATTATGTCCGATTATCTTGCCATCGGTTACAGTGCCGAAAAAATGGTTGATAAATTCGGAACTAAAATCGCCACAATTAATACGGAAACTTTGAAGGTTCGTGAAGCCAAAAATACGGATTGTGCCGTACTTACTCTGGTTTCCGGCGAGGAAAGTTTCGAAGTCATCCGAGAGGACAAAGACTGGGTTAAGATTATGGTCGATGGTGATACCAAAGGATTTGTTTCCAAAGAATATGTTGATATCACCGTAAAATTTAAGAAAGCAGTTTCCATTGAAGAAGAACGTGAGGCTGCCCGTAAGAAAGCAGCTGCCGAAGCTGCCGCCGCACGTGCAGAACAGGAAGCACAGCAGCGTCAACAGCAGCAGGCTTCCAGCAATTCCGGTTCTTCCAGTAGTTCAAGTTCTTCGGGAAGTTCGAGCAGCTCAAGCAGTTCCGGTTCTTCTTCCCACAAGAGCAGCAGCGGAAGCTCCTCAAGTTCGCATAAGAGCAGCAGTAGCGGAAGTTCAAACAAATCAAGCAGTTCAAGTTCTTCCCATAAATCTTCCGGCGGTGGAAACAGTTCCAACGGCAGCGGAGATGTAATCGGAAGCGGAGATGGTTCTGCGATTGCTTCCTACGCACTGCAGTTTGTCGGCAATCCATATGTATATGGAGGAACCAGCCTGACAAACGGTACCGACTGCTCCGGATTTACCATGTCGGTATTCCGCAAATTTGGTATCAGCTTACCTCGTACTTCCGGTTCCCAGTCCGGTGTCGGAAGAAAGATCAGCGTATCTGAGGCGAGAGCCGGCGACTTGATCTTCTATGCAAGAAACGGTCATGTAAATCACGTAGCGCTTTGCATCGGCGGTGGTCGTGTTGTACACGCAAGTAACCCTAGTGTCGGCATCACGACAAGTAATATCGGTTACCGTACACCGTATTGTGCAAGACGAGTGATCGGATAGACATAAACACAAAAATATCTGTTTGGAATCGAATATCCGGTATATGATAGGGATTCCTTACAGATATTTTTTATTGTAAATATCATATTGAAAGCGAGGAATTTATTTATGTTGAAAAAATCAGTCACCAGTCTCCTTCTTGCCATTTGTTTGATCAGTGTATCATTTTACACTCCGGCAAATGCAGCCGCAAAGAAGGTCACAAAGAAAACATTAAGCGGAACTACCTGGAAAAACAAAGTCTCTGATCCAACCATGGAATTTTCAAGCCAGTATACTTTCAAATTCAAGTCGAATGGAAAAGTCCAATTGAGAGGATGGCGAAACAAAGATACAGGCACTTACAAAATCATCAAAGGCAAAAAAATAAAAGCCACATTTACTTCTTTATACTGCGACTTTCCGGGAAGCGGATGGGAAAATGTAAACGGCCGTTACACAGCAACCCTTACGGTAGATCTGTCAAAACGCCGACTGAAATGTAAATTTAACGGCCTTACAGACAGCAATGCACAGGACGGATATTATTATCGTCGGTAAAGGCAACCTATTTCGCTGGATTTCCCTGTTTTCCACCGGTTACGTTGCCTTCCCGCATCGCCAAAATCAAGGGGCTGTCGCACTAAATGGTTAGTGCGACAGCCCCCTAACATTTTTCTCTGAATTTTCTTCTAGAACACCAAAATCGGTACAAGGTAAACGACCGCGATCAGCAGTACATTGACGATCATGGCGAGGGCACCGAGTCCTATTCTTTTCCCAATATTTTCCAATTTTAAAAGATAAATATTTAACCCCCAGTCGGCGAGGAGACACACAATCCAAAGGGTATACAATACTGTTCCGTCGATGGTGTCGGATTCTCCGAGGAGGAAACCCATGATCAATACGATCATGTTTCCGATGACATATTGAATCATGTCCGGCTTACATTTTGTGAAGATTACCGTAGCGAAGCAGAGCATTGCCGCCGCCATAAGGTAAAATGCCGTCTGATCCAGCAATTTTCCGGCTGCTGCCTGCCAGATGATCCCTGCGATAAGCAGCACAGCCGCGATAAGGGCACGACAGCCTGTCGTCAGGTGTTCCAGTATTTTATTATACATTTCCAGACCATTCCTTTCTGCTCATTAATTCTCTTATGTTTCGTATTCCCACAAGCTCAACGCCTGATACGTCAAGGTTTCCGCTCTTTTCGATGGAAATTTTGTTTGCCAGCGGAAGAATACAGGTTTTATAGCCGGTTTTGATGGCTTCCGCCACGCGCTTCTCTGCCTGTGGCACTGCACGCACTTCGCCGACAAGCCCGACTTCGCCAAAGATTACGGTATGTTCGTCGATGGCTCTTCCGCTTTGACTGGAGATGAGTGCCGCAATGATGGCAAGGTCAAGCGCAGGTTCCGTAATCCGCATACCACCGGCGACATTGACATATGCATCGCAGTCAGACAACTGCATGCCAAGGCGTTTTTCCACAACCGCGATCAAAAGATTGACACGGTTATAGTCGGTTCCTGCAGCGGTTCGTCGCGGCATATTAAAATAGGTGTGACATACCAGTGCCTGCACTTCAATCATAAAAGAGCGTGTGCCTTCGATCGCGCAGGCAACCACGGAGCCCGATTCGCCCACCGGTTTTCCCTGCAGCATATATTCGGATGGATTGGGAACTTCTACCAGTCCCTGGCCGCGCATTTCAAATACACCGATTTCATTGGTCGAGCCAAAGCGGTTTTTGACACCTCGTAAAATACGGTAAGACGCCGCCGCGTCACCTTCAAAATACAACACCGTATCTACCATATGTTCCAGCATACGCGGACCAGCGACATTTCCTTCTTTTGTTACATGGCCGACGATAAATATTGTGATTCCTTTTTTCTTCGCAATTCGCAGCAGAACCCCTGTTATCTCGCGCACCTGGCTCATGCTTCCCGGTGCCGCATCAACCGCATCGTCGTACATGGTCTGAATCGAGTCAATGATCGCCACTTTCGGCTGCAACTGATCAATCGCCCCTTCGATCGTCGTAATATTGGTCTCTGCCAAAAGAAAAATAGAATCCGAAAATTCGCCGATACGGTCGCCGCGAAGTTTGATCTGCTGCAGCGATTCCTCGCCGGATACATAGAGAACTTTTTCCTGTTTGTCCGACAGATGCTTGCACATTTGCAGCAAAAGCGTCGATTTTCCGATTCCCGGATCTCCACCAACCAATACGAGAGAGCCGGCAACAATTCCTCCGCCAAGGACACGGTCAAGTTCCTGAATGCCGGTTTGGAGACGCGGTGTATTTTCCGTCTCAATCTCGCGCATTTTAGTAGGTTTTGCCAATTCCGACGGCATGATAACTTTTTCTTTTCCTGTCGAAGTCTTCGTAACCGGCGCTTCTTCCATCGTATTCCAGGCACCACAGCCGGGGCATTGTCCCTGCCATTTAGCAGACTCCGTCCCACATTCAGTACAATAATAAACAAGCGATTTTTTCTTTGCCATTCAATCTCCCTCATAAAAAGATAACGGTGCCAACCCCTGCTTCGGTCCGGCACCGATTTCTTAATCTCTCATTCTGTAACTATTAGCACTTAATTACTTTTACGGACGCTTTCTTTCCTTCATCCAGCTCAATGCTGACATTGAGCTTTCCACCAAGATTCGTCTTCATTTTACCAAGTTCGACATCTTCCAGCAGCACTTTATATTCCTGAGACGGCTCCAATTCAAGAGTAAATCCAAGATCTCCGGCAGCTTCTACCGTAAAAGAGATCACTTCTCCGTCGTTTTTAAAATCCGTTACTGTGCTTCCCGGAACCGATTCGTATACAAACAAACCGTTTTTCTCAAGTTTCGTAATTTCTTTGAACGTTTTTACCTTGTACAAATCCCCCTGAAACTCAAAATCCGCTTTCTTGGTCTTTGCATCCAAAAGGTAATTTCCAAAACTCAATGTTCCATTGTCTTCCTTCCGGATCAATTCCTCTACAACGCTCATTTTTTCTTATCCTCCTTGGTCTCTTATATCTCCCACCTGATTCATTTCTATCTAATTCTTATTATAGCAAAATTCGACAAAGAATACTATCCTTTTTTTATGATTTTTTGGACACAAACCGCATCCTTTTTGATTGACACCCGAACGTCGTCGCCAATATGCACTTCTCCACTGACAATCTTTTCAGCGAGCTGATCTTCGATCTCTTTCTGTATCGTGCGGCGGAGCGGTCTGGCACCGTAATCTTTGTCAAATCCTTTGTCAGCTACATGATCGACAACCGCTTTACCATATTGCAGGCGGATATCCATCTGCTTTTTCACGCGCTTTTTAAAGCCTGTGAGCATATTGGCGGCAATCTTATGAATGTCTTCTTTGCTCAACATGTGGAATACCAGAATCTCGTCAATACGGTTGATAAATTCCGGTTTGAAGATGTGTTTTACTTCTTCCATAACGCCTTCGCGCATGCGCCTGTAATCCGCTGCGGCATCTTCCTGCTGCAAAAAGCCGAGTGTTTTCGGCGACACAATTCGATTTGCCCCCGCATTGGACGTCATGATAATGATCGTATTTTTGAAATCGACCTGTCGTCCCTGTGAATCCGTCAGCCTTCCGTCTTCCAGAATCTGTAAAAGCATGTTAAATACATCCGGATGCGCTTTTTCAATCTCATCAAACAAAAGAACGGAATACGGATTGCGGCGCACTTTTTCGCTGAGCTGGCCGCCCTCCTCAAAACCGACATATCCCGGAGGAGAACCGATCATTTTTGAGACACTCTGTTTTTCCATATATTCTGACATATCGACACGAATCATATTTTTTTCTGAACCAAATACGGCTTCTGCAAGGGTTTTCGAAAGTTCTGTCTTTCCGACACCCGTAGGGCCAAGGAATAAAAAGGAGCCGATCGGGCGGTTCGGATCTTTCAAACCGACACGACCTCTGCGAACGGCGCGGGATACTGCTTCCACCGCTTCGTCCTGTCCAACCACTCTCTCATGCAAGATTTTTTCCAATTTCTGCAAACGTCTTGTCTCATCTTTTTCCAAGCGGCTGACCGGAATTTTTGTCTGCCGCGACACGACTTCCGCGACATGAGATTCTTCCATGATTTTCCTTTGTTTCTTTTGCTTCTTTTCCCATTTTGCCTGCGCCTGTCTAAGTTCCAGGCTCAGTTTTTCTTCTTCTTTGTGCAGCTCGACTGCATAATCCATATCGCCCGCCGCTACTGCATTTTCTTTCTCTTCCTGCACATTTTCCAGCGCCTCTTTTTTGTCCCGAAGGGCTTCCTCATACTCGCGCATGCTGCTCATATTGAGGCGGGAAGCGGCTTCGTCGATCAAATCAATAGCTTTGTCCGGCAGAAAACGGTCATTGATATAGCGGTCCGAAAGTTTTACTGCCGCTTCCAAGGCTTCGTCACTGATCTCGATATGATGATACGATTCATAGTGGCTGCGCAAACCTTTCAAAATAGAAACGGCCTGTACGATCGATGGTTCTTCCACAATTACCTGCTGGAAACGGCGGTCAAGAGCCGAATCTTTTTCCACTCGTTTACGGTACTCCTCACGCGTCGTCGCCCCAATGATCTGAATTTCACCACGTGACAATGCCGGTTTCAAAATATTGGCAGCGTCCATGGCACCCTCGGCACCACCGGCTCCAATGATCATATGAAGTTCATCGATAAACAAAATGATATTGCCGGCATCTATGGTCTCACGCAGGCAGCGTTTGATGCGCTCTTCAAATTGTCCACGGTATTTCGTCCCGGCTACCATTCCGGATACATCGAGGGACAACACCCTGATATTTTT
>OGCO01004313.1_pt1 | contig 15362 bp, 13 predicted proteins | sample 1570171 | NCBI WGS metagenome assembly OGCO01 (sample SAMEA4370583, study PRJEB24528) | human gut metagenome | reverse complement strand
GCCACACTTATTCCCTCTACGGCTTCACGCCGCTGGACACCCCCGTCATCGAGGACGCCCAGATCCTGCTGGCCAAGGGCGGCGGCGAGACCGAAAAGCAGATCTACCGCTTCACCAAGGGCGACAGCGACCTGGCCCTGCGCTTTGATCTGACCGTGCCGCTGGCCAAGTATGTGGCGCTGAACTACGGCCAGCTGTCCTTCCCCTTCCGCCGCTATCAGATCGGCAAGGTGTACCGCGGTGAGCGCGCCCAGCGCGGCCGCTTCCGCGAGTTCTATCAGGCCGACATCGACATCATCGGCGACGGCAAGCTCTCCATTACCAACGAGGCTGAGATCCCGTCGATCATTTACCGGACCTTCTCCACGCTCGGCCTGCGCCGGTTCCAGATCCGCGTGAATAACCGCAAGATCCTGAACGGCTTCTACGCCATGCTGGGTCTGAGCGAAAAGGCCGGCGACATCATGCGCACCGTCGACAAGCTCGACAAGATCGGCCCGGACAAGGTCCGCACGCTGCTCGTGGACGAATGCGGCGTGGAAGCAGACAAAGCTGACGAAATTCTGCGGTTTATCGCCATCCGCGGCACGAACGACGAGGTCCTCGCGGCGCTCGAGCAGTACCGCGGCAAAGACGGGACCTTTGACCTCGGCCTGGACGAGCTTTCGGCCGTGACGAAGCTCCTTGGCGCGTTCGGCGTGCCGGAGGAAAATTTCGCCGTCGACCTCACGATCGCCCGCGGCCTCGACTACTACACCGGCACCGTCTATGAGACGACGCTGCTTGACCATCCGGAGATCGGCTCGGTCTGCTCCGGCGGCCGGTATGACAATCTGGCCGAGTATTATACCGACCGGCCGCTGCCCGGCGTGGGCATCTCCATCGGCCTGACCCGGCTGTTCTATGTGCTGGGCGAGCAGGGTATGCTGAACCCCGATGTGCCCACCGCCCCCGCCGACGTGCTCATCCTGCCCATGACCGACGATCTGGGCCCCGCCATCGAGCTGGCCACCTCCCTGCGGGAGAGCGGCATCCGCACCCAGCTCTACACCGAGCCGAAGAAATTCAAGGCCAAGATCAGCTATGCCGACAAGCTGGGCATCCCCTACGTCATCTTCCTCGGCGAGGACGAGATCAGCGCCAAGGAGATCAAGTGGAAGGATATGGCCAGCGGCGAGCAGTTCACCGCCAAGCAGGACGAGGCCATCTCCGCCATCTTCCTCGGCCTGAGCATGAAAAACGCGGGCAAGCCCATCCGCGAATAATAAGGTACCTTTATTTTATCTGAAACAAGGTGAACTCATGAAAATCGGAGTAACAGACGCCGGCGGCGGGTTCCGGGGCGTGTATGGCTGTGCCGTGCTGGACAGCTGTCTGGACAACGGCATCCACTTTGACTACGCCATCGGCGTCTCCGCCGGAAGCGCCAACCTGATCTCCTATCTGGCCGGTCAGCGGGAGCGCAACTACCGCTTTTACACCGACTACGGCTTCCGCAAGCAATACGCCAGCTTCGGCAATTTCGTCCGCAAGCACAGCTATGTGGACATGGACTATGTCTACGGCACCCTGTCCAACACCGACGGCGAGGATCCGCTGGACTTTGACGCCCTGATGGCCAACCCGGCGGAATATTTCGCCGTGGCCTGCAATGTGGAGACCGGCGAGCCGGTCTATCTGGACAAGAGCTGCATCACCCGGGACCATTACGACGTCTGCAAGGCCAGCTGCGCCCTGCCGGTGGCGTGCCACCCCTACGAGGCCGGCGGCGTACTCTGTCTGGACGGCGGCATGGCCGACCCCGTGCCCATCCAAAAGGCCTTTGACGACGGCTGCGACAAGGTGGTGCTCATCCTGACCAAGCCCCGGGACACCGTCCGTCAGGCCAAGGACGACGCCATCTTTGCCAAGCTGCTGCGCCTGCGCTATCCCAAGGCCGCCGCCCAGCTGGCCCTGCGCTACAAGAAGTACAACGACGGCGTGGCGCTGGCCAAAGAGTATGAAAAGCAGGGCAAGCTGCTCATCGTCGCCCCGGACAGCATCGGAAACCTGACCACCCTGGGCCGCACCAAAGAGGATCTGGATATGCTCTATGAAAAGGGCCTGAAGGACGGTCAGCAGATCAAAGCGTTTTTAGAGAGGACGTAACCCATGGCAATTCCAAAATACGACGAGCTTTACCCCGATTTTCTGACCGCGCTGATCTCCGGCGCGCCCCGGGCAGTGAGCGAAATCCGCAACGAAATCGCCCTGCGCCGCCATCTGACGGCGGAGGAGCTGCGCCTGCCGCTGGACAGGCAGTCCACCACCGTATTCGCCAGCCGAGTGGGCTGGGCGGCGGTCTACCTGCGCAAGGCGGGCCTGATCGCCCGTCCAAGCAGAGGTACCTACCAAATTACCGACCTTGGAAAGCAGGCCATTCTCCAGACCGAGCAGCCCATCGACAACCAGTATCTGATGCGCTTCACCGACTTCCGGGACTTCTTCAATTCTACCCAGAGCGGCACTGACACGCTGAAGTCGGAGCCGAATTCCGAACACGCATCGGAAGCACCGACCCCCGCCGCACCGCTGGCCACCGAACTGGACACCCCCCGAGACACCATCAACCGGGCCATGGCCCAGCTGAACAGCTCGCTGGCCGACGACCTGATGCAGGAGATTATGGCTCAGTCCCCGGACTTTTTCGAGCGGCTGGTGGTGCAGCTGCTGCTGAAAATGGGCTATGGCGGCCCCTTTGAGGATGCGGGCATCGTCACCTGCTCCACCGGTGACGGCGGCATCGACGGCATCATCAAGGAGGATAAGCTGGGCTTCAACCAGATCTATATTCAGGCCAAACGCTGGGCGCCGGAGCGCCAGGTTTCCCGGCCGGAAATCCACAAATTCTGCGGCGCGTTGCAGGATAAGGGCGCGTCCAAGGGTCTGTTCATCGCAACCTGCGGCTTCACCGAAGGCGCGCGGGAGACCGCCAGCCGCCAGCACATCGTTCTCGTCGACGGCCCTACCCTGACCCGGCTCATGATCGAATACGATCTGGGCGTCTCCCCCGTACAGAGCTTCACCATCAAGCGTCTGGACGGCGATTTCTTCAGCGAGGAGTAAATTTCCCGAGAAAATTTGCACGGAAAGCTCCCCCTCATGATCCACACCCCATCCGGAAAAAGAATAAAAACAAATCCCAACGAAAAGAGGACTGCAATATGTTTCAATCCCGAACCCACACCTGCGGCGAGCTGAGACTCGGCGACGCGGGCAAGACCGTCACCCTGTCCGGCTGGATGGAAAACATCCGCGAGGTCGGCCAGAACTTCGCCTTCGTCGTTCTGCGCGACTTCTACGGCACCACCCAGATCGTCATTGAGACCGAAGAGATGATGAACGTGGTGAAGCCCCTGAACAAGGAGTCCACCATTCAGGTCACCGGCGTGGTGCGCGAGCGCACCAGCAAGAACCCCAAGATCCCCACCGGTGAAATTGAAGTGGTACCTTCCGAAATCAAGGTACTGGGCCGCTGCCGCCACAACGAGCTGCCCTTTGAGATCAACCGCAGCCGGGACGCCGACGAGGCCGCCCGCCTGAAGTACCGCTATCTGGATCTGCGCAACCCCGCCGTGAAGGACAACATCGTTTTGCGCTGCAACGTGGTGGCCGCTCTGCGTCAGGCCATGACCGAGCACGGCTTCCTGGAGATCACCACCCCCATTCTGACCGCCTCCTCCCCTGAGGGTGCCCGGGACTATCTGGTGCCCTCCCGCAAGCACCCCGGCAAGTTCTATGCCCTGCCCCAGGCTCCCCAGCAGTTCAAGCAGCTGCTGATGACCGCCGGCTTTGACCGCTATTTCCAGATCGCGCCCTGCTTCCGGGACGAGGACGCCCGGGGCGACCGCTCCCCCGGCGAGTTCTATCAGCTGGACATGGAGATGGCCTTCGCCACTCAGGAGGACGTGTTCGCGGTGCTGGAGGACGTGCTGCCCCCCATCTTCGCCAAGTATGGCAAGTACAACATCGCTTCCAGCGCCCCCTTCAAGCGCATCGCCTACCGGGACGCCATGGAGATCTACGGCTCTGACAAGCCCGACCTGCGCATTGATCTGACCGTGCAGGACGTGACCAAGGTGTGCTCCGCGACCGAGTTCGGCCCCTTCCATTCCGGCGCCGTCAAGGCCATCGTGGTGTCCGACTGCAAGCTGGCCCGCAAGGCCATCGACAAGCTGTGCGCCGAGGTGGAGGTTCAGTCCGGCGAGAAGGCCTACTGGTGCAAGGTGGACGACGCGGGCAATCTGACCGGCGGCGTCAGCAAGTTCCTTCAGGACGTCAGGGAGTCTCTGACCATCCAGCTGGGTCTGAAGCCCGGTGACTTCGTCGGTTTCACCGCCGGCAAGCTGCTCTCCGCTCAGAAGACCGCCGGTGTGCTCCGCAATAAGCTGGGCGCCGCCTGCGAGGGCCACATGGACGCCGAGCGCTATGAGTTCTGCTGGATCGTGGACTTCCCCATGTACGAGATCGGCGAGGAATCCGGCGAACTGGAATTCTGCCATAACCCCTTCTCCATGCCCGCCGGCGGCCTTGAGACCCTGCTGCGGGCTGAGCGGGGCGAGCTCGACCCGCTGAGCATCACCGCCGACCAGTACGATCTGGTGTGCAACGGCGTGGAGTTGTCCTCCGGCGCCGTCCGGAACCACGACCCGGAGATCATGGTCAAGGCCTTCGAGCTGGTGCGTCTGGGCGAGGAGGACGTCAAGGCCAAGTTCCCCGCCATGTACAACGCCTTCACCTACGGCGCGCCTCCCCACGCGGGCATCGCCCCCGGTGTGGACCGCATGGTCATGCTGCTGGCCGGTGAGGACTCCATCCGCGAGATCATCCCCTTCCCCATGAACAAGAACGCCCAGGACGTCATGATGGGCTCCCCGTCCACCGTGGATCCCAAGCAGCTGGACGAGGTTCATATCGCTATTGTAGGTGACGTAGAGGAATAAAATTGCTGCCTGACTTCCCCGGGATCCACGCACACCGCCCCACCGGGGCGGCGCGCCCTCAGGCGCGTACAAGCGTTTTGCCCCAGGCAAAACCTTGGCGCAGGGCGGATTCACTCCGCCCGAGCAGTTGAAATAAACAGGATCAGCCCCGCCCTCTGGGCGGGGCTGTCTGAAATCCCAAGCAGCTGGACGAGGTTCACATCGCTATTGTGGGCGACGTGGAAGAGTAATTTTTCCACAAACCATCTGGAAAACCGCATAAAACAGAGAAACTCCGGGGCCTTCCAAATGGAAGTCCCCGGAGCTTTGCACAGGTACCTGCACAAGTGTGGATAAGTTGTTTTAAAAGCAGGCACTCCTGTATATGCGCACCAAGAAAAGGCTTCCCCCTGGGGGGAAGCTGGCACGGCAAAGCCGTGACTGATGAGGGGGCAGGTCTAGGATAGGCATTCTTCCGCCGCCACCTCATCCGCCTCACTACGTTCTGCACCTTCCCCTCAAGGGGAAGGCTTTGGTGCGGTGCAGACGATTCAAGGCCCCCAAAAAGGAAGCCTCCATCGGTCTCTGCAAACAACCCCCGCCCAGAGCATCAGAAACGCGCCGGGCGGGGGGGGGGGTAAAGTTGATCATCAAAATTGTAAATCAGAACCGGATCCATTCGTAGTGGTCCAGCGCCTGGAAGAAGGTGTCCGCCCCGGCCATGCACATGGCAAAGAGGAGCATAATGACCAGCAGGACGATGGATGCACCGTCAAAGCTGAATTTTTGGCCGGTTTTCGGCAGGGTGCTGAGCAGCACTTCGCCGCCCAGCAGGAGGAACACCACCGGCCAGAGCCGGAAAATAAAGCTGTAAGTCAGCACGCCGCCGAACAGGTGGACGAGAAACAGCACGCCGAACAGGATCAGGGTGCATCCAAGTGTAAAGGTACCTACTTTATGCGTCCGCATTTTCGTCGTCCTCCTGCTCCTCGGGATTCTCTGCCCGGGGCTCGGCGCTCTCCGCTGCGGCCGGAATGGCGGGCACCTCGGGGGCGGCGGGTTCCTCAGGAGCGGTGAACACGCTGTGGAACTCCGGGATGTCGGTGTAATCGGTCACGTCTGCGCTCTCGTCTGCGGTCTCCTCCTCGTCCAGCTCCTGCTTTTTGCCGGTGATGAGCTTGATGCCCAGCCAGATGATGATAACGCCGATGACGACCTGAGGCAGGCGGCGGAACAGATAGCCGAAGATATCGGGCAGGATCCAGTTCAGCCAGCTGAGCACGCTGTTCCAGAGCAGGTAAATGCCCACGATCACAAGGCCGATGCCCACCCAGTTTTTGTGCTTGGCCTTCCACTTGAAGTTGATTTTTCCGTCCTCCCAGATATATTTGTCCTCCAGCTGGCCAAATGCCTCCGGCGTCATGGCCCGGAGATTGTGGACGTGCAGAAAGCTGTAAAACCACAGGATGACGGCCAGCAGAGACAGCAGCCCGACGCCCAGCATCATGGGCACCATAAGCAGGACGAAAAAGGCCAGCATCAGGCTGATGCCCTGGCAGTACAGGCCGAAATACATCTCGCCCGCGCCGGGCACCAGCGAGAAGCAAAACGTCCAAAAACGGTTTTTCTGATTATTCATGTGAGGTACCTCCAAAATTATAGAAGAAGTCGGAGAGTGCTTGGTTGATGTCCTGAACGTGTTCGTCCACCTGCTCGCTGAAGGCGCTGAGCTTTGCGCCGGACGGCTCCGCCGGGGCGTCGGTCTTTTGAAACCGGAGCTCGCCGGGGCGGACGGTGAACAACATGGTCAGACAGGCGGCGCAGGCCACGCCCACCCGGGCGCAGTAGGCCAGGAACTGTTTTCGCTTTTCCGCCCGGGTCAGTGGCCGGGGCGCCCGAGCCGCTGCGGTCAGAATGGCGCTTTTCAGCTGCTTCGGGGCGGGGAGCAGACCGTCAGCCTCGCTGAGGTCAATGAGGTGCATCAGCTCCTCGTCACTCAAATAGAAATATTCCTTTGTGTTCATAGGACCTGCTCCCTTCGTATCATTTTTTTGAGCTGGGCTTTGGCCCGGTAGACCCGGGTCTGAACGGTTTTCAGGTTTTGGCCGGTGTCGTCGGCGATCTCCTGAAAACTTCGCTCGCGCACAAAGTAGAGAAGCGCGGTGCTGCGATAGGGCTCCTTCAGCGCCTCGCAGGCGGCGCGAAGCTGGTCGAGCACATCCGATTCCAACACCCGGCGCTCCGGGTCAGGCGCGGCGTCCGGAACGGTCAGCATGGCCTCCTCGCCGTCGGGCACCAGCTGGAGCTGGCGGCGGCGGAGAAAATCGGTGCACTTGTTGGCCGCGATGCGGCACAGCCACGCCTTTTCATACTGCCCGTCGAACCGTTCCAAGGCCCGCCACGCCGCGAGGAAGGTCTCCTGAGTCAGGTCCTGTGCCTCGCAGTAGTTTCCAACCATGCGATAGCACAGGGTGAACACCAGATCCTGATAGCGGTCAACCAGCTGTTCTAATGTGATCTTTGAAATGCTGACCGCCTCCTCGCTCAGATGCATCTTCTATACAGTATAACGGATGCCCGGAAAAATTGTATTCAGGTTTTGAAAAAAGTTTTTGATGGGATGTTTTTTTCTTCTGAGGCCGCAGGCCGAAGAATCTTAAAACACCAACGTTTACAAGGAAAATTTGCTCCATCAAAGATGGGTGTTTTAGGATCCTTCGCTCCGCTCAGGATGACAGATAGAACATTTGCAAGGGCTGTCGAAAGGCCCCGGCTTCCAAAATGGAAAGCCGGGGCCGCTGACTGCTTCACTTCAAATCAGGATCCACTCAAACCGATCCGTTCCGGGGTACCAAGATTGATCCCAGTCTCCCTCAGCGCCTGAAACGCCTCCATGACCCAGTCCGGGTATTCATCCGCAGGCTGCACCTGCACGGGCTCTGCGTAGTTAATGCCGGACACGCCGTTTGCCGAATCAACATATACATAGTAATACCATTCATGCGCATTCCGGAAAATCTCTTTGTTATAGAGGAACGGAAGTACCGGCCTGCTGACAGAAATATGCGTCGTCCAGAAATCCCCGCCTCCGCTGCCGCTGATCCCGCAGCAAAGTTTGGAATAGCGCTCGTCTGCCGTGACGTGGCCGACCTCAAAGAAGCGCCCGTCCACTTCGACCAGATAGCTCTCCTTTGTGACGGCGGAATTCGGGATCTCCACCTCGTTTCTGTTGTCCAGAATGAATGCCGCCGCCAGAATGGCCAGCAGAATGACAGACATACTCCCAATGACCTTGAGCTTTTCCCGCCGGTTGACCTTCTTCACCGCCCGGCGGATGGCGTCGTCCTCCCTGTCGTCCCCGGCCAGCTCCGGGGCCGGGGCATGGAGATCTTCCAGCTTCGCCGCGCAGGCCGGGCACCCGGCCAGATGCTCTTCAATGTCCTGCCCGGTGGCCTCGCTCACCACCCCGTCCAGATAGAGGGGAAGCAGATCCTCCACCACATGACAGCTCAGCTTTTCACTCATTCCTGCGCATCTCCTTTCTCCAGCTGTTCCCGCAGCCGCTGTTTGGCACGGTAGTACACCACCCGCGCCCAGCCCTCGCTCCTGCCGAAGGCCAGTCCGATCTGGGCAAAGGGCAGCTCGCCCATGACCCGGAGGGTGAACACCTCCCGGTAAGGCTCCGGCATTTCATGAAGGTACCTTAATATCTGTCGAGATTCGTCCCGGTCGATGGCGCACTCCTCCAGCGACGCGCCGGAAAGCGTAAGTGAAACGCCATCCCGTTCGGTCAGCTCGGCGGAGGTTTTCCCCTTCGCTTTCCGGCACTGGTCGATCCAGAGGTTTTTCACCGTCTGACAGAGCCACGTCGTCTCCCGGCACTCGCCCCGGAAGCACTCCTTGGTGTGCAGAAACCGGACAAACGCCTCCTGCGCCAGATCCTCCGCCTCATGCCGGTTCCGGGTCAGGGCATAAGCGTAGCGGTAAACGCTCCGCCAACAGGCCAGATACACCGCCTGAAAATCCAGTTTGCTCATGCCCCGCCTCCTTTCGTTTCTACTCGTTAGACGTTTGTCCACAGCTTTCGTTACAGATTGGGGAAAATTTTTTGGGAGTTTGTTAATTTGTGCGGCTCCTAAGCCTTTGGTGCAGTGCTGTCGGCTTGCAGATATGACGTAGGGCAGGTGCTTGCCCCCGCCCTACATGAAACCTGCCAGCTGTCTATCTGCCGCGATTTTGTACAACTTTGAGATTAAAAACAGATGAAAATAGTGCCATTTCACTTGACTCATGGGAGTAATTCTATATTATATAAAGTACAGACCATGTAATATATGGAATCTAATAAGGGGGTCTGGTTATGAGTCGTATTATTACAAATTATCTGGTTGTCGGCATTGTGCTCCTGATTTTTGGCATAATCGTTCTTCTGCTGGGATTGCTCCAGCGCCAGCGCGGGGCAAAGCTGGGAGCAAAATGCACCATGAACACATCCGGCACGGTCAAGGATGTGTTCAACCAGCAGGGCAACGGCCCGGACCCCCGCTTCAACAAGGAGCAGACCGCCGGATGGGCTGCCGGTGACAACTGGAAGCTGTTGGTGCAGTTCGACGTGGGTGGAAAGACGATCAAAGCCCCCTATTGGCGCGGCTTCCGCCAGCGCCCTGCCGCCTTCCAGCCCGGCCAGACTGTTTCCGTGCGCTATAACCCGGCAAAGCCCGAGGATTTTATTCTGACCGAGGATGACACCTCCAGCCATGTAAAGCCCTTCTGGATCGTCGGTGCGCTGGCCATCCTCGCCGGCATCGCCTTCATCATCGTGCAGATCGTCATGTGAATAGGAGGGTGCATTGTAAACCTGCAAACTCCAACTTGTCATCCCAAGTGATTTTCAAATTTGTCATCCTGAGCACAGCGAAGGATCTTAAAGCACCGGTCTCCGACAGGAAACATTCTGCTTGTAGAAGGTCTGTGTTTTAGGATTCTTCGGCCTGCGGCTTCAGAATGACAAATCGGGAATGCAGTCACAGAAGGACAGAAATGGAACACTACAAGCAAAGATTCCACAAAACCCCCGCCGAATTGTTTAAAACTCGGCGGGGGTTTCTCAGTTTTTCTTATTCACCTGTCTTGGGCGCGCCGCCGTTCCGGGGCTTGTCCCCCTGACCGGGCTGGCCGCCCGGACGCTTGCGGGGACGGTGGCGCTTGGGGCGCTGACCCTGGGGGCGGTCGCCCTTGGGCGCACCGTTCTGATAGGTACCTTCCCGTTTAGGCGCTCCGCCCTCCGTCTGGGGCTTCTGTCCCTGGATCTGGGGCTTTTCGCCCGGGGCATTGGGGCGCTTGCGGGGACGGTGGCGGGGGCGGCGGGGTTTCTGACCCTGTTCCGGCTCCTCGCCCTCGGCGGCGGGGCTGACATTCTCCTTGAATCCCTTGGGCTCCGCGGGCTTGGCGCTGTGTTCCGGCCGGGCAGGACGTTCGGGGCGGGCGGGGCGCTCCGCCCATGCGGGACGTTCCGACCGTTTCTGTTCCTGAGCAGCGGACGGCTGCACCGGCGCTGTCTCCGCCGCAGCGGCAGCTGTCGTCTCATTTCTCAGTCGGGGCGCCCGGGGTGCGCTCTGTTCGGGCTGCTCGGGCAGCTCATAGCCCTCGGGGCGCTTGCCCTTGCCGGAGCGAATGACCTTGATGTCAGAGGTGGAGTAGATCTGTGGATTTTCCGGGTCGTTGTCCAGCTTGACCTTCACCTTTTCCCGCAGCAGCTGGACGGCGTTCACCGTACCCACGCCGTCGGGGGTCTCCACAAGGCTCTCCAGCTTCGGTGTGCGCTTCACCACGTCCTCGTAGGCCTCCTGCTCATATTTCAGGCAGCACATCAGCCGTCCGCAGGCGCCGGAGATTTTGGTAGGATTGAGGGAAAGGTTCTGAGTTTTCGCCATTTTGATGGAAACCGGGTGGAAATCGCTCAAAAAGCTATTGCAGCAGTAGGGTCGTCCGCAGACGCCCAGACCGCCCAGCATTTTGGCCTCGTCCCGGACGCCGATCTGGCGCAGCTCGATGCGGGTATGGAAGATGCCGGCCAGATCCCGCACCAGCGCCCGGAAATCGACCCGGCCCTCGGAGGTGAAGAAGAACAGGATTTTGCTGCCGTCGAAGTTATATTCCACCTCGACCAGCTTCATGTCCAGCCCGTGCTCCTGAATTTTCTGCTGGCAGATCTGGTAGGCTCTGGCCTCTTTCTCCTTGTTCTTCTCCATGGCGGCGAAGTCGGCGTCGGTGGCCATGCGCAGCACCGGACGCAGGGGGGACACCAGCTCCATCTCGTCAATGAGCCGGTTGCCCTCGACGCACTCGCCGAACTCCACGCCTCGGCTCGTCTCGATGATGACTCGGTCTCCCACGGCGACGGTCATGCCATTTGGGTTGAAATAGTATGATTTTCCGCCATCTTTAAAGCGGACACTGATAATTTCAGTCATAAAAGTGTTCTCCTTGACACAAACAGATCAGTTGAGCCGGGCGGCAAGCCAGCCCAGCAGGTGGCCGGCGGCCACATGAAACGGCAGCATATCCTGCCCCTTGCGGACGATCTCCGCCCAGTCCAGCAGCTGGCCGGAGCTCCGGGCGGCGGCCAGACTCCGGGCCGCCGGACTGTGAAAGCGCCCGGTGGCGGAGCCGATCACCGCGTCGTTCAGCAGTTCCTCCAGCCCGTTCAGAAAGTGCTCCTGCGTCGGGCGATCCGGCTTCGCATTTTCAAAGCGAACCAAAAAATCCGCGCGCTGAAATTCGTCGCCGCTGACCAGCAGCTGGGCAAAGGCCAGCGCCTGCGCGTCCGTCTCGTCGCCGTTGTCGTCCTCGCCGACGTGAATGGCGGCGCACCGGGAACGGATGGTCTCCAGCAGCGCCCCGGCCCGGTCGGTCATAAGCAGAAAGGCGGCGTAGGGCGGGCCCTCCTCCAGCACCTTCAGCAGGGCATTCTGGGCGTTTGGGTTCATATTCTGGGCATTTTCGATGAGATAGACCTTGCTTCTGGCCTCATTGGGACGGATAAAGGCATCGCTGCGCAGGTCCCGGATGGGGCCGACCTTCAGCTCGCCCCCCACGTCCTTGGCCTCCATGAAGCGCTCCACCGGGATCACGTCCGGGTGAATGCCCTCCGCCGTCTTGCGGCAGTCCCGGCACACGCCGCAGGGGCGCTGCCCCTCCGGAGCGGTGCACACCATGGCCTGAGCGATCTCCAGCGCCTTCGCACGCCGCTTCTCCTCCGAGCCGATCAGGATCGTGGCGTGAAATGGGGCTATTGCATTGTTCATTCACACCGGCTCCTTTCGGGGGGATGGGATAGGCTATCAAAGGCTTCCCCCTGGGGGGTGAGCCCGAAACAGGAATGCGCCAGTGGCGCATTCCCGGGCGAGTGCAGTAAACGCCGAAGGCTTAAACTATCTGCAACATCCAGAATTTTCAATCCTTCACGATCATAATTACGCTATTTTCATCATAACACAAATCATACAAATATGCACGGATTTTTTCGGTGATGACCTCGCCGGGGGCGGCGACGGGGACGCCGGGGGGATAGGGCGCAATGACGTCGGCGGCGACACGGCCCACCGCATCCCTGAGCCGGATCTTCTCTTTCCGGGCAAACTGAGCCCGACGGGGCGTCATGGCCTGTTCCGGAAGCGGCGGGGCGGACAGCTTGGAAAGATAAGGTACCTTTCCTTTTAGTCCCAGATAGTTCAGCGCCCGCTTCAGGCGCAGGAAATCCCGCTCGGTGTCGGCGGCGGTCAGGATGCAGACGACGTGGCAGTTGTCCGCCATCTCGGGATAAATGCCGAATTTCTGCAAGTCGGCCTCCAGCTGATAGCCGTCCTCCACCTGAAAGACCAGCCGGCAGGGATCCAGATCCTCCCGGCGCAGGCAGGGATAGGCCCGGCGCAGGTCGGCGCACCACGCCGCCACCCGGCGGTAACTGCCCCGCCCCTCGTACATCCAGGGTCGGAGCTTGTCCAGCGCGGCCAGCATGGCGTAGCTGGGGGACGTGGTGGAGGTCAGAGCGCTGGCGGCCTTCAGCGCCTCCAGCCGCACCCCGTTGGCGAATACAACGGCGGTCTGTCCCGGAGCCGGGAGGGTCTTGTGGGCGGAAACGGTCACGCCGTCCACATTCTTGTAGGGGTTATATCCCAGCAGGCAGTTGGGCTCCTGCTCCAGCACCAGCGGCAGATGGGCCCCGTGGGCCCCGTCCACCAGCAGCTTCGCCCCGTGGGCGTGGCAGATGCGGCCCAATTCGTCCAAATCCGACAGCACGCCGTAATAGGTGGGACTGGTCACCACGACCGCCTTGGCGTCCGGGTGTTTTTCAAAGGTACCTTCCAGTATCTCACCGGTCAGCGGCCCGGTCACGGCATTCTCTCCGTCCCATGGCCGGGGAAGCCACACCGGCCTGAGGTCGAAGAGCGACAGCGCATGGTGGATGCTCTTGTGGCTCACCCGGTCGAGGAGTACCGTGTCCCCGGGGCGGGTGAACAGGTTCAGCAGAGTAAATATACCCTGAGTTGAGCCGCCGGTGGCGTAAAAGGCGGCGTTCATGCCCCAGTCCCAGGCCCACAGCCGCTGGGAGTCCTCCAGCCAGTCGTCGCCGCCGTAGAGGTTCCCCGTGGGGGGCAGCTCGGTGAAGTCCAGCGGCGCCAGGGCGTCCCACTCCTCCATGGGCATTGTGCGCCCCTTGTGGCCGGGCATACACATCCGCAGCGGCTGAGACGCCGCAAAGGCGGACAGAGAATCATAAAAATTGGTGTCAGACATGGTGGTCACCTCGTTTCTGTTTGCAGGGACTTTTGAAAGGCAAAAATATTGTCACACTGAAATTTTGAAGTCAAGTTACGTCAAATTTGTCAGTCTTCCGCATTGTTCCAAAAAATAAGTCAAGATTTCAGTACAGTGCAAACCTAAAACCCAGAAACCGGGCAGACGGGCGTTTGAAAGTTTTCCCGTCTGCCCGGTGGGCTTTTTCTTATTCAGCCTCGTTCTGCTCGGCGCTTTCGCCCTCGTCGGAGGGCTCCTCCTCATCGGGGTCGGCCACGGCCAGGCCGATGACCTTGACGCCCTCGGCGACGGTCATGACCTTGACGCCCTGGGTGGCGCGGCTGATGACGCTGACGCCGCCGGCGCCGGTGCGGATGATGGTGCCGTCGTCGGAGATCATCATCAGATCCTCGTTTTCGGCCACCATGGCCACCGCGGCCACATTTCCGGTCTTGGCCGTGCACTGATAGGCTTTGACGCCCTGACCGCCGCGGTTCTGGGCGGAGAATTCGTCGGGGTTGGTGCGCTTGCCATAGCCGTTTTCGGTGACAGAGAACAGCAGCTTGTCCGGCTGGACGATCTCGCCGCCCACCAGATAGTCGCCGTCTTTGAGCTTGATACCCCGCACGCCCACGGCGTCGCGGCCCATGCATCTGACGTCGCTCTCATGGAAGCGGATGCCCATGCCGTCATGGGTGAGCAGCATGACGTCCTGCCGGCCGTCGGTAACGTCCACGCTGATGAGCTCATCGCCCTCGTCCAGACCCAGGGCGCGGATGCCGCTCTTGCGGGCGGTGTTGATGCTCTGGAGCGTGATGCGCTTGACGGTGCCCATGCGGGTGGCCATCATCAGATAACGCTCCGGCTCCTCCAGGGAGCTGACATGGAGCATGGCGGTGACGCTCTCGCCGCTCTCCAGCGGCAGCACGTTGATGATGGGCGTGCCCTTGGCGGTGCGGCTGGCCTCCGGGACGCGATAGCCCTTGAGCCGATGCACCTTGCCGATGTTGGTGAAGAACAGGATGAAGTCGTGGGTGGAGGAGGTGAAGAGCTTCTTCACATAGTCCTCCTCCTTCAGGGTCTGGGCGTTGACGCCCTTGCCGCCGCGGCGCTGGGTGCGGTAGGCGCTGACCGGGGTGCGCTTGATGTAGCCGCCGTTGGTGAGGGTGAACACGCACTCCTCCTCCTCGATCAGATCCTCGATGTCGATCTCATCCTCCACATCCTGGATCTCCGTGACCCGGTCATCGCCGAATTTGTCGGAGATGGCCTGGAGCTCCTCCTTCAGCACCTTGCGCAGCAGCTCGTCGGAGGAGAGCAGCTGGTTGAAGTAGGCGATCTTTTCCTCCAGCTCCAGCTGTTCTGCCTGGTACTTTTTCGTCAGCAGATTGAAGTTATACTCGGTGATGCGTCCGGCGGACCAGTCCTCGTACATTCGGACGAATTTTCCGTCCACTTCTGCCTTGCGCTTTTCCGCTCGTTGCAGTTCGGATTCCTGACGCTTAGCGGCGGTCATGCGTTCCCGGTCACCGTTTTTCAAAATCTGCTGCAAGAGCTTTTCTTCGCTCAGCTGCGCCCGATGGGACCAATACTGGATTCTGG
>OGCO01004302.1_pt1 | contig 15386 bp, 10 predicted proteins | sample 1570171 | NCBI WGS metagenome assembly OGCO01 (sample SAMEA4370583, study PRJEB24528) | human gut metagenome | reverse complement strand
ATTCTCGAGGTGCGCGGCATCTCCAAGACCATCGACGGCGAGAAGGTGCTCGACAACGTATCTTTCATCGTGCGCCGCGGTGATAAGATTGCGTTCATCTCGGATAACGAGTTGGCAATGACTACGCTGTTCCAGATTCTTATGGGCGAGATGAAACCGGATGAGGGCAGCTTCAAGTGGGGCGTTACCACCTCGCAGAGCTATTTCCCGAAGGACAACAACGAGTTCTTTGAGGGCCACGAGGAAAACATGCTCGACTGGATCGCACCGTATTCCCGCACGGATACACTGGAATCCACGCTGCGCGGCTTTCTCGGCCGTATGCTGTTCTCCGGCGACGATGTTTACAAGCCGGTTCGCGTACTGTCCGGCGGTGAGAAGGTTCGTCTGATGCTGGCGCGCATGATGCTGTTCGGCTCGAACGTGCTCGTCATCGACCAGCCGACCAACCACCTTGATCTGGAATCCATCACCGCAGTCAACAACGGCGTTCGTGATTTCAAGGGCACCGTGCTGTTTGCTTCCCACGACCACGAGTTCGTGCAGACCATTGCGACCCGTATTATCGAAATTCGTGAAAAGGGCGTTCTGGACAAGGAATGCACCTATGACGAGTTCCTCGAGTTCCGCGAGACCTACAAGGGCTGATGCCGGAGCGCTTTCGGCGCGGTCTGAACGGCCTGCTCGTGCTGCTGATACTGGGTGCGTTGGCATATGCCTCGGCGCTGCTGTTCGGCTGGAACTGTCCGATCAAATACTTGACCGGTGTGCCGTGTCCCGGCTGCGGACTGAGCCGCGCACTTGCCGCTCTGCTCCGACTGGACTTTCGTACGGCACTGCGGTTTCACCCGATGGTTTTCGTGCTGCCGCCGGTCGTTTTGTACGCGCTGTTTGGCAAAAAGCCGCTTTTCGGCTCCAAAAACCTCGAGCGCGTGCTGCTGTGGAGCGTTATCGTGCTGGATATCGCAATTTGGCTGATACGTCTCGCGCTGCATGACCCGCTGATTTTTTGAAGATTTCCCGCTCGAACTGTACTGCACGGTTCGAGCGGATTTTGTTTTATTCGACATTTTGTGCAATATGCAAAGATTAGCCGGAAATTTGATCGGGTTTTGCTGTACTTTTTCGTATGCACATGCTATACTGTTGCCAAAGGAGGGGATAGTTTATGATGTTTGGAATTGACAGCCTGTATATCTGGCTGGCTGTCATTATCATCAGTGTAGCGGTAGAGGCGTTTACACTCACATTGTGCGGCATCTGGTTCGCTGCCGGCGGTGTCGCGGCACTCATTGCAGCCAGCCTTTCGGTCGGACTGATGGGGCAGTGGATTGTGTTCATCGTGTTCTCCGCGCTGCTGCTTGTACTGGTGCGTCCGCTCTGCCGCCGTTTTCTCGGCAGCCGGCAGCAGGCGACCAACGCAGATCGTATCATCGGACAGATTGCCGTTGTTACCGAACCGATTGACAATGTTCTGGAGACCGGTGCGGTAAAAATCAACGGAAAGATCTGGACAGCCCGCAGTACGACTGACGCGCAAATTGCAATCGGGACAAGAGTCACGGTTGTGGAGATCCGCGGCGTCAAGGCGATTGTAAAACCGAACCAACTGTAAAGGAGCGTTATCATGGATTATATTATTGTACCCATCATCTGGATTGTGCTGATTGTTCTGCTCATCGCGTTCATTGCAAGCAATATCGTGATCGTGCCGCAGGCGAAGGCGTATGTTATCGAGCGTCTCGGTACCTACCGTGACACATGGAGCACCGGCCTGCATTTCAAGGTGCCGCTGTTTGAACGCATTGCCCGCAAGGTAACCCTCAAGGAGCAGGTAGTCGATTTCCCGCCGCAGCCGGTTATCACCAAGGATAACGTAACCATGCAGATCGACACGGTCGTGTACTTCCAGATTACCGACCCGAAGCTGTTTGCATACGGTATCGAAAGCCCGATGGCGGCAATCGAAAATCTGACTGCAACCACACTGCGAAACATCATCGGTGATCTTGAGCTTGACCAGACGCTGACCAGCCGCGATATCATCAACACCAAAATGCGCTCCATCCTCGATGAAGCGACCGATGACTGGGGCATTAAAGTAAATCGCGTGGAGCTGAAAAACATCATTCCGCCGGCTGCCATTCAGGAATCTATGGAGAAGCAGATGAAGGCCGAGCGCGAACGCCGTGAGTCCATTCTGGTAGCGGAAGGTAAAAAGCAGTCCGCGATTCTGGTGGCTGAAGGCGAAAAGGAAGCAACCGTTCTTGCTGCAGAGGCAAATCGCCTTGCCAAGATCAAGGAGGCCGAAGGTGAAGCGGAAGCGCTGCTTACCGTGCAGAAGGCACTGGCAGACTCCATCACTCTGCTGAATGAAGCGGCACCGACCGAGCAGGTTATCAAGCTGAAATCTCTCGAGGCATTCAGCAGCGCCGCCGACGGCAAGGCAACCAAGATCATCATCCCGAGCGAGATTCAGAGCCTTGCGGGTCTGGCAACTTCATTCAAGGAAGTTATGACCGATCCGAAGCGTGAACAGCCCGAAAAGTAAAAATTGCGTTCAAGTCCTGCAGACCGTATCCGGCCTGCAGGACTTTTTTGCACGCAAAATTGTCATTTGTGTCCGACTCGATTCTTGACAGAAGTGGACTGGAATGTTATCATAAGTTGAATAGATATGCACATATTGCGGGAGGGATCAAATTGTCGGCAAAGCATACAGACGCAGAACTGGAGTGCTGCGAGGAGCATATCGTCCATACAGATGCAGTTATGGCAGCGCGCAGCGCAATGCCGGCAGAGGAGATCACTACAGCCGCATCAGATTTTTTCAAAGCGTTTTCCGACAAGACCCGCTTGCGGATACTGGCGGCGCTCGTTTCCGCGGAGCTGTGTGTCTGCGATATTGCATCGCTGCTGAACATGAGCCAGTCCGCGATATCGCATCAGCTTCGTTTTTTGAAGCAGGCGCGGCTGGTCAAGAGTCGAAAAAACGGAAAAACAGTATACTATGCGCTGTGCGATGATCATATTCAGACCATTTTGGCACAGGGAATCGCGCACGTGCAGGAGGGATAAACGGAATGAGCGAAAATAACCGCCCTGATTCGGAACAGAAGAAGGACCAGACAACGGCGGAAGATATTTTAGCACAGGTCGATTCGATTTTAGCGGATCTGGAAAATTCGGCAGTAGCGCAGCTGTTTGCCGCTCCGGAAAAACCTAAACCCGAAGAGAATAAAAAACCGCCTGAAAAAGAAGAATCAGCGCCGCCCGGCGAGCCTGAGCCGCCGGACAAGAATGCAGAACAGCCGGAAGCCGATACATCGCACCAAAGTGAAAGCGAATCTCCGGAGGCGGAAACGCCGCCCGAGGAAGCCGCGGCAGCTGAGCCTGCAAAGCCTTCGGAGAAATCAGACGCAGCTGAGGAATCGCCGGAAGATGCGGAAGACGAATTTGACGAAGAAGAAGATTCGTCGGATGAGACCGAAGACGAGGGCGACTGGGACGAACCGGAATTTGACGACGAAGGTATAGAGGACGAGCTTCCTGAGGAAGAACAATCAGAGGAAGCGGAATTCGAGCCTATCATAGAGGAAAAGCCGGACAGGCTGCAGAAGCTAAAAGAAAAACTGAAAAACCATGAAAAGGACAAGGCGGAGAAAAAGGAACAGGCAAAATCCGCACCTAAGGAGAAGCCTAAACCAAAGGATGAAAAAAAGCCGGAGGAAAAGAAGCCGGAACCGTCAGTAATCGAAGCTCCGGAGGACGCGGACGATACCACCGGTATGAATTTCGTGCAGAAGGCACAGTACCGGGCGAAAATGCGTCGGCGTGAGCAGACCCGTCTGCGGCGAGAAAATGCACGCCGTATACAGGAAGGTGCTGAAGTGACCTATCAGCCGATGACACGGCTGGATATGCAGAGTGTAGGTGCACGGCTGGCTGCCGCGGCAATCGTTCTTGTGGCCGGAATCGCAATGGGAGATTCGAGCGCGGCATTGCCGCTCTGCCTGCTGGCGTTTTTGATCACAGCGCTGCCGATTGCAGCGCGTGTGCTGACCAATCTGACACACGGCTCGTTTTTCGATGAATATCTGCTCGTGCTAATAGCGTCTATCGGCGCATTCGCGCTCGGCAGCCGTGCAGAAGCAACGGTTGTGCTCATCCTGTTCGAGATTGGCAAAATCGCAGGTGATATCGTTCTGGCATCCACCTATCAGGCGTTGCCGCAGCAGCATGATTTCATGCCGGAAAAGGCAACGGTCGTCAACATGAAGGGCGAACAGCGTCAGGTTCCGCTGGCAGATATCCGTCTGGGCGAGCTGGTTCTGGTGCACTCGGGTGAGCGCGTACCGATTGACGGTGTTGTGCTTCGCGGAGACGGCACGGTGGATGACAGCGTGCTTACCGGCGAAAACGTGCCGATGGCAGTTGATAAGAATACGCGTGTGCTGGCAGGCAGCCGGTATAACGGCTCTCTGATGCTGATTCGTGTGATCTCGCGCTACGAGGACTGCGCGGTTCGTCAGATTCGCCGCGTACAGAATGCAGCTGCCGAACACAAGGCAGCGTTGGAAAACAGTGCGCAGCGTAATGCCAAGCGCCTGGTTCCGGTTGTGATCGTCATTGCCGTACTGGCAGCCGCACTTCCGCCGCTGTTCATGCCCGGTTCGGATATGACCGGCTGGGTATATCGCGGACTGACGCTTCTCATCGCCTGCTGTCCGACCGCACTGGCGTTGGCTGTACCGCTTGCTTTTGTATGCGGCGGCGGCCGACTTGAGAGCGAAGGCGTTCACATGAAGGGCAGCGAAGCGATGGAACGGACTGCAGATCTGCGTCTGGTCGTATTCAACAAGACCGGCACAGTGACCACCGGCAATCTGCAGGTTAAAAAGATTTATCCCACGCAGGAGTTCTCCGAAAAGAACTGTCTGGCACTTGCCGCAGCAGCCGAGCAGCTTTCGCAGCATCCGGTTGCACGCGCAATCGTAAGTGCATGCCGGGAAAAGCTGCCGAAGATCGAGGAATTCGAGGAATTCCTGGGCCGCGGCGTGCGCGCTCGTATCGGTGATCATGTTCTGCTGGTAGGTAACCGCAAGCTGATGGTCTCCCGCGGTGTCAAGGGCTTGCCGGATATCGACGGCACGGTTGTTTACATCGCCTGTGAAGGGGAGCACATCGGCGTGATTGAATTGGAGGATACGGTTCGTCCGTCCGCTGCTGACGCGATCAAGAAGATCAAGGATCAGGGCGTTGAGCGTACTGTACTTATCACCGGTGACGCTGAGATACCAACCCAGCGAATTGCAAATGCCGCCGGTATCGATACCGTTCACTGCAGCTTGATGCCCGAGGAAAAGCAAGCGAAGCTGGACTTTATGATGCGCACGATTCCGACAGACGGTACGACCGCCTATGTCGGCGACGGCGTAAGCGATATCGAGCAGCTCAAGATGGCTGATGTCGGTGTGGTAATGGGCACGCGCGGCTCCCGCTATTCAGCGGATGCGGCGAATGTACTGATTACCGCAAATGATCTGAGCGGTCTCGGCGAAGCTGTTCAGGTCTGCAAGAGTACACACGGAGTGGCAATGCAGAATCTGACACTGCTGGCCGCCATCAAGCTGGTACTTGCTGTACTGGCGCTGATCGGTCTGGCGCAGATGTGGATGGCAGTTGTCGTTGATGCCATACTCACGGTGCTGACTGTATTCAATACGTCCCGACTGCTCGGCAGTAAGCCGGAAATTTCAGAGGAATAAGCAAAACGCGAAGAAAGTGTAAAGGCTTTCTTCGCGTTTCTTTTTTGTTTTGTGTACTTTCTGCGCGAAAACAGTCAAAAACAGTATGGTTTTTTTCGGAAGGATATGATACAATAATCTGTATGAATGAAAATGGAGGAATACGTCTTGCATAAAAAGATGGAAGCCATTTTGTCCCGTGTACAGAAGCCGGCACGCTACGTCGGCGGTGAATGGGGCTCGGTGATGAAAGATAAAAAGAACATCGATCTGAGATTTGCGTTCTGTTTTCCGGATACCTATGAGGTTGCCATGTCTCACCTCGGTTCGCGTATCCTTTACGGCCTGCTCAATGATCAGAAGGGCATCTGGTGCGAACGCGTCTGCGCGCCATGGATCGACATGGAGGCTGAAATGCGCGAGGCCGGTCTGCCGCTGTATGGTCTGGAGAGCGGTGATCCGCTTTATGACTTTGATATTATCGCGTTTACGCTGCAGTATGAGCTGTCGTTTTCCAACATTCTGAATATGCTGGATCTCGGCGGTATTCCGGTGCTGGCAAAGGACCGTACCGAACTCAAGCATATTGTAGCCTGCGGCGGTCCGTGTGCCTACAATCCGGAGCCGCTGGCTGACTTCGTTGACCTGTTCATGATCGGCGACGGCGAGGAGATCATGCTGGAATTTACCGATCTGTACCGCAAGGCCAAGCGCGAAGGCTGGTCTAAGCAGGAATTCCTGATTGCGGCAGCACAGATCGAGGGCATGTATGTACCTTCGCTGTACGAGGTCAAGTACCACGAGAACGGCACAATTGAGAGCGTTACGCCGACACACGGCGCACCCGCACTCGTGCAGAAGCGCATCGTCAAGGATCTGGATACCATGTACTATCCGGAGTCCTTCGTCGTGCCCTCGACGGATATTGTGTTCGACCGTGCGATGATCGAGTTGTTCCGCGGCTGTCCGCGCGGCTGCCGATTCTGTCAGGCCGGCCACACGTATCGTCCGCTGCGCACCAAGTCCAAGGAAGTGCTGCTCAAGCAGGCGCAGGCGGTGCTCAAGAACTCCGGTTACGAGGAAATCTCTCTGTCCTCGCTGTCTACCAGTGACTACGGTGAGCTGTCCGGTCTGACCGAGTGCATGCTCGACTATTGTGAGCCGCGGCATATCAGCCTGTCGCTGCCTTCTCTTCGTGCGGACAGCTTTTCCGCCGAACTGATGGAGCGCGTACAGAAAACCCGCAAAAGCGGCCTGACGTTCGCATGTGAGGCCGGTACGCAGCGCCTGCGTGATGTTATCAACAAGAACATCCGCGAGGAGGACGTACTACATGCCTGCGAGATTGCCTTTCAAGGCGGCTGGAATAACGTCAAGCTCTATTTCATGATGGGTCTGCCGACCGAGACATACGAGGATCTGGACGGCATTTCCGACATTTGCAAAAAGGTCGCCTATTGCTGGCGTGAGAACACGCCCAACCGTGCGCGCGGCGTGCGTATCACAGCGTCGGCTTCGTGCTTTGTGCCCAAGCCCCAGACCCCGTTCCAGTGGGACGCGCAGGACACGCTCGAGCAGCTCCGCGAGAAGCAGGCGCACCTCAAGGTGGTCATGAAAACCAAGAATGTCACCTACAACTGGCATGATGCCGAGACCTCGGTGCTCGAGGGCGTTATTGCACGCGGCGACCGCCGTCAGGGCAAGGCGATTCTGCTGGCGTGGCAGCGCGGCTGCAAGATGGACGGCTGGGATCAGTGCTTCGACTTTGACAAGTGGATGCAGGCGTTTCGCGACTGCGGACTCGATCCAGAGTTCTACGCATCTCGTCAGCGTCCGATGGACGAGGTGTTCCCGTGGGATCACATCGGCTGCGGCACGCGCAAGGAGCATCTCAAGCGTGAGTGGGAGCGTTCCCGCGAAGCGGCTATCACGCCGGACTGTATGCACCAGTGTGCCGGCTGCGGCGCAAGCGCTCTGCTGAAGGGAGGCAAGTGCCATGTTTAAGGCTCGAATGAAATTTGCCAAAGAAGGAAGAGCCAAGTATATCTCTCACCTTGATCTGATGCACGCTATGCAGCGTTCGATGGCACGCTGCCAGATGCCGCTGTGGTTCACCGAGGGTTTCAATCAGCACGCCTACGTTTCGGTGGCGCTGCCGCTCTCGACCGGCTACTCCGGCGAGTGCGAATTTCTGGATTTCAATATCACGGCAGAAGCCGTGCCGGAAAATGCGGTGGAAGCGCTCAATGATGTATTTCCCGAGGGCCTGCGTGCAATCGAGATTTACCCGCTTGCCGACGGCGGCATGAAGGTCGGTTCAATTGAATGGTCGCAGTACCGCATCACATGGGGTTTTGAGGATGGTACGCCCAAGGGCTTTGCCGACGATGTGCGCAATCTGTTCCGCCGCCCCATGGTCGAGATCGTCAAGCGTTCCAAGCGCGGCGAAAAGACGGTCAATATGCGTGAGCTGATGCGCGATCTGACCGTTACTGACGGCCCTGATGAGGTGACCGCTGTTGTCACCACCGCTGCCGGCAATAACAACATGAGTCCGGAATATCTGACCCGTGCCATTCGGCAGTATCTGCCGCAGTACGAGATTCCGTTCAGCGCGTACCACCGCATGAACGTGTTTACTTCTGACGGCACTCCATTTCGATAAAAGGAGAGTTTCATGGCAACCCAGAATGTTTCCGAAGAACAGCTGCAATCGCAGTTTACCTATATTGACGCAGTAGCCCGCCTATTGGGGGACAAGCGCCCCAAAGCCTATACGCATACGTTCGGCTGCCAGCAGAACGAGGCGGATACCGAGCGTATCCGCGGCATGCTGTCCGAAATGGGCTACGAAATGACCGATACGCCCGACGAGGCAGATTTTATTCTGTTCAACACCTGTGCTGTGCGTGAGCATGCCGAGGATCGTGCGTTCGGCAACGTCGGCGCACTCCGCCATCTGAAAAAGGAGCGCCCGGGCATTGTTATTGCAATGTGCGGCTGCATGGCCCAGCAGGAGAAAAACGTCGAGAAGATTAAGAAAAGCTATCCGCAGGTAAATCTCCTGTTCGGCACGCATGCGCTCTGGCGATTTCCGTCGCTGCTGTACCGCGTGCTGACCGAGAAAAAGCGCGTGTTCGACATCGGCGGCGAGGATGATATCGCCGAAGGTCTGCCGGTGCTGCGTGCCAAGGGCGCAAAGGCGTGGCTGTCCATCATGTACGGCTGCAACAATTTCTGCACCTACTGCATCGTGCCGTATGTGCGCGGCAGAGAGCGTAGCCGCCGACCGGAGGAGATCGAGAAAGAACTGCGTGAGCTGGTCGCGGCGGGTTACAAGGAGATTACGTTGCTCGGCCAGAATGTCAACTCCTATGGCAAGGATCTCGGCATTGACGTGAATTTTGCCGATCTTCTGCGCCGTCTCAACGCCGTGCCCGGCGATTTCTGGCTGCGGTTTATGACAAGCCACCCGAAGGACGCGTCTCCCAAGCTGTTTTCCACCATGGCGGAGTGCGGCAAGGTCGCAAAGCAGCTGCATCTGCCGTTCCAGTCTGGCAGTGACGAGATTCTGCACCGCATGAACCGCCGCTATACGGCAGAGCATTACAAATCGCTGATTGCGGATGCACGGTCGAAAATGCCGGATATTACGCTGTCAAGCGATATTATCGTCGGTTTCCCGGGCGAAACGGACGAGGATTTCGAGCAGACCCTGAAGCTGGTGCAGGATACCCGGTTTGATCTGCTGTTTACCTTCCTGTATTCGCCTCGCACGGGCACGCCCGCAGCCTCCTATGAGGATAACGCTACGCCGCAGGATAAGCAGCGCCGCTTCGAGCGCCTGCTCAAGGCGCAGGATGAAATCGTTGCTGAAAAGCAGGCAGCTTATCAGGGCAGGAAGCTGCGGCTGCTCGTGGACGGCAATGCCAAAGGACCGGAATATCCGTTTACCGCCCGTACCGAGGGCAACCTGCTCGTGTGCGTGCGCGGTGACGATATCAAAATCGGTGAATTTATCGAGGCAGAGATCGAGAAAACCTCGCTTCGCTGTCTGTTTGCACACAAATTATAAGAAAGAGGTAAGAACATGGCTGAACTGACGCCCATGATGCAGCAGTATTTTGAGATCAAAAACAAAAATAAAGATTACATTCTGTTTTACCGTCTGGGCGATTTTTACGAAATGTTCTTTGACGATGCCAAGCTGGTCTCCCGCGAGCTGGAGCTGACGCTGACCGGCCGCGACTGTGGTCAGGGAGAACGTGCACCGATGTGCGGCGTGCCGTATCACAGCGCGGAAGGCTATATTGCCAAGCTGGTGCAGAAGGGTTACAAAATCGCAATCTGTGAGCAGATGGAGGACCCGAAAAAGGCAAAAGGTCTGGTCAAGCGCGAGATCATCCGACGCGTGACACCGGGTACGGTCGTGGAGGCCTCCATGCTGGATGAAAACCGGAACAACTTTCTCGGCTGTGTATATGCAGCCGGTGGTTCCGTCGGCGTATGCTTTGCTGATATTACGACGGGTTCGGTGTACGCGACCGGCTCGGATAACTGGAATGATATCACCAGCGAGTTCGGACGCTTTGCGCCGCGTGAGGTGCTGGTCGGCGGCGGAGCCATTGCGGCAGACGGCCTTCAGTCCTTTCTGAAGGAACGTCTGGAGGCGCTCATAGAGCCGATGCCGGAGGAGTGCTTTGAGGCACAGCGCAGTGCGGAACGCATTCAGGAGCACTTCAAGGTGCAGGACTTTGACGCTGCCGGCCTGACTGACCTGCCGTGCACTGTGCAGTGCCTCGGCGGTCTGCTGGATTACCTCGAGCAGACGCAGAAGGCCAGCCTTTCCAGTCTGAATCAGCTGCAGGTGTACCATCAAGGCCAGTATATGGAGCTTGACCTGATCGCACGCCGCAATCTCGAGCTTTGCGAGACCATGCGTACCAAGGAGAAGAAGGGCACGCTGCTGTGGGTGCTTGACCACACGCGCACGGCAATGGGTTCGCGCCTGATTCGTCAGTGGATTGAAAAACCGCTGTATAATCCGCTGCATATTGCACGCCGTCAGCAGGCGGTAGGTGCATTGTGCGACGATGTAATTGCCCGCACGGCATTGACGGACGCACTCAAGCGGGTGTTCGATATGGAGCGCCTGATTGGGCGCGTAGCCTACGGCACTGCAAACTGCCGTGATCTGCGTGCGCTGTCGGCGGCAATTTCTTGCCTGCCGGAGATCAAAACGCAGGCTGCTCTGTTCGGACAGGCTATGTTGCGTGAGCTGACCGGCAAGATTGATCTGCTTGAAGACATTCGCGCGCTGGTCGAGCAGGCCATCGTGGATGAGCCGCCGATTCTTCTTCGGGAAGGCGGCATGATCCGCAAGGGCTTCAACGAGGAGATTGACCGTCTGCGCGACCTTGCGTCCGGCGGTAAGGGCAAAATTGCCGAAATCGAGCAGGCGGAACGCGAGCGTACCGGCATCAGCAAGCTGAAAATCGGCTACAACCGTGTGTTCGGCTATTATATTGAGGTCAGCCGCTCCAATGCGGAGGCGGTTCCGGAGAACTATATTCGTAAGCAGACGCTTGCGAACAGCGAGCGCTATATCACCGAGGAGCTGAAACAGCTCGAGAGCACCGTGCTCGGTGCGCAGGAACGGCTGACCGCTCTCGAGTACGAGGTGTTTGTCTCTGTGCGTGACCAGATTGCCGCCGAGGTACACCGTGTGCAGAAAACCGCGCAGGCTATCGCAGCGCTTGACGTTCTGTGCGCTTTGGCTGATGTGGCATGTGATAACAACTATGTTTGTCCGGTGGTGGATTTTTCCGACCGCATTGACATCAAGGACGGCCGTCACCCGGTTGTTGAGAAAATGCTGTCCGACAGTCTGTTCATCCCGAACGACACCCTGCTCGACAGCAAGGAAAACCGCGTCGCTATCATCACCGGCCCGAATATGGCAGGCAAATCCACCTATATGCGGCAGGTGGCACTGATTACCATCATGGCGCAGATTGGCTCGTATGTACCGGCCTCGTCCGCGCATATCGGCGTGGCAGACCGCGTGTTTACCCGTGTCGGCGCGTCGGATGATCTGGCGAGCGGTCAATCCACCTTCATGGTGGAGATGAGCGAGGTCGCGGACATTCTGCGGCACGCTACCAAGTCCAGTCTGATCATTCTGGATGAGATTGGACGCGGCACATCTACCTATGACGGCATGAGCATTGCCCGTGCAGTTGTAGAGTATGTAGCGGACAAAAAGCGCATCGGCGCACGCGCGCTGTTTGCAACGCATTATCACGAACTGACGGTGCTTGAAGATCTGGTAAAGGGCGTCAAGAATTACAAAATTGCGGTCAAAAAGCGCGGTGATGACATTACGTTCCTGCGCAAAATCGTGCGCGGCGGCGCGGATGACAGCTATGGCATTGAGGTTGCAAAGCTGGCCGGTGTGCCGAATCCGGTCATCAAGCGAGCAAAGGCTGTGCTGGCTGATCTGGAATCCACCATGCCCAAAATCGAGCTGCACGCCGTAGCCGAGGAACCGGAAGACGTTCCGCAGATTACGATAGATTCGCTCTCCGGCGATGCAGTCGCAGAGCGGCTGCGTGCACTGCAGGTGGACACCATGACGCCGATCGAGGCGCTCAACGCACTGTATGAGCTGAAAAAGCTGGTTTAATCATTTATCAGGGCAGGAAAGACCAACCATGATTTGTTCCGGAAAGGAAAACAAAGAAAAATGGCAGTGATTCATGAATTATCTCCGCATCTTGCGGATCTGATCGCGGCAGGAGAGGTTGTTGAACGGCCGTCCTCTGTGGCGAAGGAGCTGGTCGAGAATGCGATTGACGCAGGTTCTACCCGCATTACGGTGGAGATCGAAAACGGCGGCATTACCTATCTGCGTATTGCGGATAACGGCTGCGGCATGTCGGCAGAGGATGCACCTGTGGCCTTCCGCCGCCACGCGACCAGCAAGCTGCGTACCGAGGAAGATTTGAATGCTATCGGCACATTGGGCTTTCGCGGTGAAGCACTGGCTGCGATTTCGTCGGTTACGCGCATTGATCTGTTCACGCGTCAGGCAGGTTCGATTGCGGGTCTGCACCTGCATCTGGAAGCCGGTGAGATTCAGACACAGGAGGAAGCCGGTTGTCCGGAAGGCACAACAATCGTTGTGCGCGACCTGTTCTTCAACACACCGGCTCGCATGAAGTTTCTCAAAAAGGACTTCACCGAGGCGGGTTACATTCTCGGCGTAGTACAGCATGCGGCGCTCTCCCATCCGGAGATTGCGTTCACGCTCATTCGCGACGGCAAGCAGGTATTCTCGTCGGACGGCAAGGGCAAGCTGATTGCACCGGTGTTCGGCGTATTCGGCAAGGAAATGACTGCCAATATGATTGAAGTGCCGATGACCGAGCGCAACGGTATGACCGTGCACGGCTACATTGTCAAGCCGCACGCCGGACGTGCCAACCGTTCCATGCAGCACTTTTTCGTCAATGGCCGCTATGTCAAGAGCCGTCTTATGCAGGCTGCAATGGAAGAGGCCTATCGCAATGCGATCATCACCGGCAAATATCCGTCTGGTGCGCTTTTCCTGGATTTGCCGCTGTCGGCGGTCGACGTCAACGTGCATCCTGCAAAAACCGAGGTCAAATTTTCGCAGGAAAAGCCGATTTTCGAGGTCGTGTATATTGCCTGCAAGAATGCGCTTGCCGCAAACGACAATATGCCGCATCTGGAGCACAAGGAGAAGGAAGCGCCTGCCAAGCCGCGTGAAGATAATCTGACGCATGAGCAGCAGCGGTTTGCGATTCCAAAGTCGGTAGACCCTAAGCCGTTTGTCACGCCGAGTGTCAAGCCAACACCGATTGCACCGGTAAAGAACGACGAGGAAGCACCGGATTTAGAGGATTTCCTCGTGTCTATCCCGCCAAAGGCAGAGCGTCCGCGCAGTGCATCGAGTTATCTGTCCGCGCCGCGCATACTGCAGGAGGAACCGCAGGAACCAGTTCGTACGCGAATGGCACAGCCGGTCGAGCCGGTCACAGAACCGACACCTGCCGTGCATACGCCGACACCGGAGCCGGAAGATGAACCGATGGTTGTTGTGCCGTCTGTCAGCGCACCGGAGGTCAAGGGTAAGCCGCAGATCCTGCAGCCGCTGGATACCGGTGTGCGTGTGATCGGCGAATGTTTCCAGACGTACATCATTGCTGAGGACAAGGACGGCTTGATTCTCATCGACAAGCATGCCGCGCATGAACGCATTCTGTTCAACAAGCTGCGTGCGGAGACCGATATGCCACAGCAGCAGCTTCTCACGCCTGTAATTGTAGAGCTGACCGGCGAGGAAGCCGCCGCTGTGCAGTCGCAGATCGAGGACATCCGTCAGGCAGGCTTTGCCATCGACAGCTTTGGCGAGAACAGCTTTGCCGTACGCAGCGTGCCCGCTTATCTGGATAGCGGCGATGTGCAGAGCGTCATCAGTGAATTGGCCGAAAAGGCGATGAACAGCCGTACCACCGTGCCGGATCGTCTGGACGATTTAATTCATACGGTAGCATGCAAGGCGGCTATCAAGGCAGGCAAACCGACCACGATGACCGAGCTGCAGGACCTGTGCGAGCGGGTGCTGAGCGATGACAACGTGCGTTCCTGCCCGCATGGCAGACCGACGACCGTTCGTCTGACCAAATATGAGCTTGACAAGATGTTCAAGCGTGTAAATCAATAAAAAGCGAGGAAACAGCATGGAAAACCGTTTGATCTGTATCTGCGGACCGACTGCCAGCGGCAAAACCGCCTTATCGGTCGCGCTGGCGCAACAACTGCATACTGAGATCATTTCTGCGGATTCCATGCAGCTTTACCGTGAGATGGATATCGGCACCGCCAAGCCTGATATGAAGGAACGGCAGGGCGTACCGCACCATCTGTTCGATGTGTGCGAGCCCGGCGAAGCGTTCTCGGTGGCACGGTATGTCGAACTGGCAGACGCTGCTGCGCAGGATATTCTGTCGCGCGGCATGACGCCGATCGTTGTCGGCGGTACAGGATTGTACATGGACGCGCTCATCGAGTGCAGCGTATTCTCCGGCGATGAGACCGACCTGACTGTGCGTGAGAAATATCAGCGGATGGCGGCTGAGCAGGGCAATCAGGCGGTACATGACTGTCTGGCTAAGGTAGATCCGGCCGGAGCGGAACGTCTGCACCCGAATAATCTCAAGCGCGTCATTCGTGCTCTTGAGGTGTATGAGCAGACCGGTATGACGATCGACGAATTTAACCGCAGGAACAAGCGCCCGGAGCCAAAGTATGATGCGCTCAAGATCGGTGTTTGCCCGTCTGACCGTGAAATTCTGTATGACCGCATCAATCGCAGAGTGGATCTTATGCTGGAAAACGGTCTGCTGGAGGAGACGAAACGGCTGGTGGAACGCGGTCTGCTGACCGGCACTGCCGCGCAGGCCATCGGCTACAAAGAGCTGCTCGGCTATCTGAACGGCGAGCAAACATTGGAAGAATGTGCCGAATTACTCAAACGGCGCAGCAGAAATTATGCAAAACGTCAGCTTACCTGGCTGAAAAGGGATGACAGCATCCACTGGATATATTATAATA
>OGCO01004298.1_pt1 | contig 15402 bp, 10 predicted proteins | sample 1570171 | NCBI WGS metagenome assembly OGCO01 (sample SAMEA4370583, study PRJEB24528) | human gut metagenome | reverse complement strand
GAAAAAAGCTCTTTATTTGGAATACCGCAAGGCCCAGCAGGATATGCGGGAGGACTTTAGCTGGCGCGTCCCGGCCAAAGCCTACCGGGCGCTGTTTGCCAGCCTGCACGAGGACTGAGCGCAATGCGCATCCTATATAACAGTCTCGAGACCCGCTATAAAACGCCCTTCGGAACTTTATTTCCGAGGCAGGACTGCCGGATGCGGCTGGCAATCCCCGCCAGCTGCCAGACCAGGCAGGTCACCTTGGTCGTGGAGCAGGAGAACGGCGCGCCTGCGTTTTCTGTTTCGTTTTCCCTGCAGCAGCGGGAGGGGCCATATGAATGGTACGGCGGCACGTTCCAGATTGCAAATCTTGGCCTATATTTCTACTATTTCCGCATCGAAACCGCCAATGAGACCTTCCGCCTCTTCCAGCAGGGGGAGGACACCAATATGGAAGCGGGCAGCAAATGGCAGCTCAGCTGCGTGACGGACCGCTACCCGGTCCCGGCCTATGCCCAGGGCGCGGTCATGTACCAGGTCTTCCCCGACCGTTTTTTCCAGGCTGGGCAGCCAGACCTTACCGAAAAGCTGGCGCCGTTCCGCCTCCATGCAGACCGGACCGAAACGCCGGACTATCGCCCGGATGCGGATGGTATCGTCCGCAACTGCGATTTTTATGGCGGCAACTTCGCCGGGATCGCAGCAAAGCTGCCGTATCTGCGCGCCCTCGGCGTCTCGCTGCTCTACCTAAATCCGATTTTTAAAGCCTATTCCAACCACAGGTACGACACCTGCGACTACCGCCAGCCGGACCCGATGCTCGGCACGGCGGCAGATTTCACCGCCCTGTGCGAGGCGGCCCACCGGCTCGGCATCCGCGTCATTCTCGACGGCGTCTTTTCCCACACGGGAAGCCGAAGTATTTACTTTGACCGCAGCGGCGAGTTTGGCGGCGGGGCCTGTACTGGGCCAGGCAGCCCGTATTACAGCTGGTATACCTTTCAGCACTTCCCCGATCGCTACACCAGCTGGTGGGGCATCGACACGCTGCCCCAGCTCATCGCCCAGAAATTGCAGAAGCACAAGCGGGTGCTCATGGAGCCGGCTCAGCGCCCCGTCATCGTGGAGAATATCCCCATCCGCCGTGAGAGCGAGTTCCGTGCCTGGCTGCCCATCATGTATGGCTGTGACAACTTCTGCACCTACTGCATCGTGCCTTATGTCCGCGGCCGCGAAAAGAGCCGCAAGCCCGGCGATATCCTCGCCGAGTTCCGCGGCCTTGTGGAAGCGGGGTATAAGGAGATCACCCTGCTGGGCCAGAACGTCAACAGCTATGGCAAGGGGCTGGAAGAGAAGGTGGATTTCTCCGATCTGCTCAACCTGCTCTGCTCGGTGCCCGGCGATTACCAGATCCGCTTCATGACCAGCCACCCGAAGGACGCCAGCCACAAGCTGATCGACACCATTGCGGCCCAGCCGCATCTGTGCAAGCACCTGCATCTGCCGGTGCAGTGCGGCTCGAACGAGATGCTGCGCCAGATGAACCGCCGCTATACCGTGGAGCAGTACCTCGAACTCATCGAGTACGCCCGCAAGACCGTGCCCGGCATCACCTTCTCCAGCGATATCATCATCGGCTTCCCCGGTGAGACGGAGGAGGACTTCCAAGGCACCCTCGACCTGATCCGGAAGGTCGGTTACATGCAGCTGTTCACCTTCATCTACTCCAAGCGCACGGGCACCAAGGCGGCAGAAATGCCCGACTCCACCCCCCGCAAGGAGAAGACGGACCGGATGAGCCGGCTGCTCAAGGTTCAGGACGAGATCGCCATGGATCTCGTCAAGGCGCAGGTAGGCCAGACCGTCCGCGTCCTCGTGGAGGGCTACGGCCGCAACGAGGGTACCCTGTCCGGCCGGTTGGACAACAACCTGACCGTGGAGTTCATCGCCGACCCCGGCCTGATGGGTCAGTATGCGCAGGTCCGCCTCACCGGTGCCCGCGCTACCGTCCTGCTGGGCGAACTCGAAGCCTGAGCTTTTCCCGCTGCGGCAGCAAAACCGGCTGCTGCACCTCAAAATAAACGAACATCAAAGGAGAACATTCTTATGGATTGCATCGACCTCTTCAAGCGTGCTGCTATGGCACTTCAGACCGACCCCCGCTACCTCGCCCTCGATCAGGCCCGCAAGCTCAACGACAGAGACGAAGAGCTGCAGAATATGATCGGCGAGTTCAACCTTGCCCGCATGGACCTGAACAACGAGATCGGCAAGACCGAGCGCAGCGATGCCCGCATCGCCGAGCTGAACGAGAAGGTCAACGACCTCTACGGCAAGATCATGGCCGACGAGGGCATGACTGCTTACAACGAAGCCAAGAAGGACTGCGAGAACCTCGTCAACTATATCGACGCCATCATCAACACTGCCATGAACGGCGGCGACCCCATGACGGTGCAGGAACCCAGCGCCTCCTGCACCGGCAGCTGCTCCACCTGCGGCGGCTGCCACTGACCCAGATGTGAAACGGAAAACGCGGCTTCGCTTTTGCAGGCCGCGTTTTCCTTGCAAAAGCGGTTACTCGCTGCAAACCCCAACAACAACGGAATGCAAGAAAGGTGGACTACCATGGCCGAACTGTCGCCCATGATGCAGCAATATCTGGAAATCAAAAATCAACACAAGGACGAGATCTTGTTCTACCGCATCGGCGACTTTTACGAGATGTTCTTCGATGATGCGCTGACCGCCTCGCGGGAGCTGGATCTGACGCTGACCGGCAAGCAGTGCGGGCTGGAAGAGCGGGCCCCCATGTGCGGCGTGCCCTTCCACAGCTACGAAAGCTATGTGGCCCGGCTCATCGCCAAGGGCTACAAGGTCGCCATCTGCGAGCAGATGGAGGACCCGGCCAAGGCAAAGGGCCTTGTCAAGCGGGATATCATCCGCGTGGTTACGCCGGGCACCGTCATTGAGAGCAGTATGCTTCAAGACGACAAAAACAACTACATTGCGAGTGTTTTCATCAAGGGTGATCAGGCGGGCCTCTGCTTTGCCGATGTCTCCACCGGCACGGCCCACATCACGGAACTCAAGCGGGAAAAGATCGTTCCCGCCGTCATCACCGAGCTGTGCCGCTACCACCCCAGCGAAGTGCTGATGAATCCCGGCAGCCTCGACTGCCGGGAGCTGACCAATTACTTGAAGAAGAATATGCGCTGCTCCGTTGAACTTGTGGAGGAAGAACACTATGCCCCCGGTCTTGTGGCCATTGCGCTGGAAAACCAGTTCGGCCGCGATTGGGCCGCCAAGACCGGCATCAGCGAAAAGGGCAATGTCCGTTTCGCCATGGCAGCGCTGCTGGAATACCTCCACACCACCCAGATCAAGGGCGTGGAGCGCCTGAAGACGGTCCTCAGCTACAACGAAGCGCAGTTCATGCGCCTGTCGCCGGTCACGCGGGCCAATCTGGAGCTGACCGAGACCCTGCGCGGCCGCGAAAAGCGGGGCACCCTGCTCTGGGTGCTGGACAAGACCAGCACCGCCATGGGCAAGCGGATGCTTCGCAGCTGGATCGAACAGCCGCTGGTGTCCAGCTCCCTCATCAACCGCCGCCTGAATGCGGTGGAGAGCCTCGTGAACCAGACCGTCCAGCGCGGCGACCTCATCGAGGAGCTGCACTACATCTTCGATCTGGAGCGTATGATGACCCGCACGGTCTACGGTTCCGCCACCCCGAAGGAGATCTTCTCCATGGCACAGACCTGCGAGCGTCTGCCGGGGCTGCGCCGTCAGGCCGAAAGCTGCAACTGCCCGGAGCTGGCAGAACTGGCCGCGCAGATCGACCCGCTGACCGACATCAAAGACAAGATTTATGCCGCAGTGGATCCGGAAGCACCTTCAACGCTGAAAGATGGCGGCGTCATCGCCAAGGGCTACCATGCCGAGGTGGATGAGCTGCGCGCCATCCGCGACAACACCAAGGGCATTCTGGCCCAGTTGGAGACCCGGCTGCGGCAGGAGACCGGCATTCCGAAGCTGAAAATTGGCTACAACCACGTTTTCGGCTACTTCATCGAAGTCAGCAACAGCTACAAAAATATGGTGCCGGAGAGCTACATCCGCAAGCAGACCCTGACCACCGGCGAGCGATACATCACGCAGGAACTCAAGGAGCTGGAAAGCAAAATTTTGGGTGCCCATGAACGGCTTATCGCGCTGGAACACCGCCTGTTTGACGAGCTGCTGGAAAGCATCAGCGCTCAGCTCGATCGCATCCAGTGCACAGCCAATGCCGTTGCGGAGCTGGACGTGCTGGCAGCGCTGGCGCAGGTGGCGGCGGAAAACAATTACTGCCGCCCCACCGTGGACGACGGCGACGAACTGACCATCGTGGAGGGGCGTCATCCGGTGGTCGAGCAGATGCTGAAGGGGAGCCTTTTCGTCCCCAACGACACTGCCCTCAACTGCTCGACGGATCGCTGCCTCATCATCACCGGCCCCAACATGGCCGGTAAATCCACGTACATGCGCCAGAATGCGCTGATCGCTCTGATGGCGCAGATCGGCTCCTTCGTCCCGGCTAAGGAGTGCCGTGTGGGTGTGGTGGACGCCATCTTCACCCGCATCGGCGCGTCGGATGATCTGTCCGCCGGTCAGTCCACCTTCATGGTCGAGATGACCGAGGTGGCGGAAATTTTGAGGAACGCCACTGCCAAGAGCCTCGTCGTGCTGGACGAGATCGGCCGCGGCACCTCGACCTTCGACGGCATGAGCATCGCCCGCGCCGTGGTCGAGCACATCACAGACCCGGCCAAGGGGCTGGGGTGCAAAACGCTCTTCGCCACCCATTACCACGAGCTGACCGACCTTGAAGGCACCATCGACGGGGTGAAGAACTACAACATCGCGGTCAAGAAGCGCGGCGAAGATATCACGTTCCTGCGCCGGATCGTTCGCGGCCCCGCCGATGACAGCTACGGCATCGAGGTGGCAAAGCTGGCTGGTCTGCCCGGCAGCGTGACCCGCCGCGCCCACGAGGTGCTGCGTGCACTGGAAGCCACAGCTCCCAAGAACAAGGTGGAGCAGATGGACTTCGACGCATTGCAGGAGTACACTTCGCCCGCCGTGCCCAGCGAGGTGCTGGAAAAGCTGGAAACGCTCGATGTGGAGACGCTGACGCCCATCGAAGCGCTCAATTTCCTGTACGAACTCAAAAAGACTTTGAAGGGCAGCCTGAACGGCTGAACCCGAACACGATAAAAAGGGGAGGGAGATCTTATGGCAGTCATTCACGTTTTGGACAAGCATACGGCGGAACTGATCGCCGCCGGTGAGGTCGTTGAGCGGCCCGCGTCGGTGGTCAAGGAGCTGCTGGAAAATGCCATCGATGCCGGTGCAGCGCAGATCACTGTGACCATCGAATCCGGCGGCGTCAAGCTGATCGAGATCAGCGACAACGGTTCCGGCATCGAGGCGGAGTACATCCCCACGGCTTTCATCCGCCACGCCACCAGTAAAATTCAGACGGAGGACGACTTAAACCATATTCATACCCTCGGTTTCCGCGGCGAGGCACTGGCTTCCATTGCCAGCGTGGCGCGGGTGGAAGTGCTGACCCGCACCGAGGCGGACGAATGCGCCTCGATCTACCGCATCGAGGGCGGTGATGCCGCCCCCATCGAGCCGGGTGCCCGCAGCGTCGGCACTACCATCCGGGTGAAGGACCTCTTCTATAACACCCCCGCCCGGATGAAGTTCCTGAAAAAGGATTCCAGCGAGGGCACCTTCGTGGCCGATACGGTCGCCCATGTGGCCCTCAGCCACCCGGAGGTCAGCTTCAAATTTGTCCGCGAAGGGAAACTGCAGTACGTCACCCCCGGTGACGGCCAGCTGCGCAGTGCGGCCTATGCCGTTCTGGGCCGGGAGTTCAGCCGTGACCTCATCGAGGTGGACAACCGGGAGGGCGTCTACCGGGTGTGGGGCCTCATCACCCAGCCCAAGAACTGCCGCGCCAGCCGGAGTATGCAGTACTTCTATATCAATGGCCGCTATGTCCGCAACCGCACCATGATGGCGGGCATGGAAATGGCCTTCAAGGGCACCACGATGCAGGGCAAATTCCCCGGAGGAATCTTGCTTCTGGAAATGCCGTCGGACCTCGTGGATGTGAACGTTCACCCGGCCAAAACGGAAGTCCGCTTCGCCCGCGAAAACGATATTTTCGACCTCGTTTACCATGCGACCAAACTCGCGCTGGCCCAGCCGGGTACCGGCGAGCGGCTGTTTACCTTCGACGAACCCAAAAATGAGAAGAACAACGAAAAATCCAACAGTTCAATAAATGACGATATTTTGACAGAAAATGCCGTAAAGAAAAATAACTTTACAGGGCTTTCTGCCATCATTCCGGGCCAAGCAGAGCCCGGAACGCTGGAACATCACCACGAAACCGCCCCGGCAGCCCCTGCCGCAGCATCGACACCCACATTGGCTCCTCAGATGACCCCGCCGGTGCGCCCGGCTGCGGCGGAAAGCCGCCCGGCCGCCGGGAACACTTCCGCTTCCGCCCCGGCTCATACATGGACAACGGTTGCATCCTCGGCTCCGCTGAACCCGGACGTCAGCCTCCACAGCCCGAAGCAGCCGGAGGAGGAAGCGTCGGCCTTGGAGAGCGCTCCGACCTTCCGTGCTGCTTCCAGCGAAGCCCAGCTGGACATTGAGATGGAAGGCGAAGAGCCCGCCGCGCAGGATCACATGGCTGCGTGGACTCCGGCCCCGCAGCCGGAAGCGCCGACCGAAGGAGCTGCCGTGGAAGCCGATTCCTTTGGCGCGGCACCTGCCGGGACGCCGGAGCAGATGGGGTTCGATGTTCAAGAAGGGCCGGAAGCCCTCCGCTATGTGGGCGAACTGTTCAAGACCTATATCCTCGCCGAGCGGGGCGATGAGGTCTGCATCATTGATAAGCACGCCGCCCACGAGCGCCAGCTTTTTGAGAAGCTGGCCGCCAACTACGGCGATGTTCCCAGCCAGCTTCTGCTGGAGCCGGTGGTGGTGGAGCTGTCGGCGGAGGAGAAGACCGCCCTGCTGGCCAACACCGATCTGCTGGAAAGTACGGGCCTTGAGATCGACGATTTCGGCGGAAGCACGGTCCTCCTGCGTTCCGTTCCGGCGGATGTGGAGCAGGGCAGCGCGGAGGACCTGCTGGTGGAGCTGGCCGCAAAACTGGCCAAGGGCAGCCGCGACGCTCTGAACGAAAAGACCGAGTGGGTGCTCCACTCCATTTCCTGCCGCGCGGCTATCAAGGCGGGCGACCACACCTCCCCGCAGGAGCTGATGGCACTGGCCGAGAAAATTTTGTCCGGCGAAGTGCCGCCCTTCTGCCCCCATGGCCGCCCCTGCGTCCTCAAATTGACCCGAAAGGAGCTGGAAAAGCAGTTTGGCCGAATTGTTTGAGAAAAAGCATCCTGTCCTCGCGGTGGTCGGCCCCACGGCCACCGGCAAAACGGCGCTGGGCGTCGCGCTGGCTGAGCGGTTTGGCGGCGAGATCATCAGCGCAGATTCGATGCAGATCTATAAGGGCCTTGATGTCGGCACCGCCAAGGTGACCTCCGAAGAGACCCACGGCATCCCGCACTACGCGGTGGACCTTCTGGAACCAGACCAGACCTTCAGCGTGGCGGACTTCACGGCGCTGGCGGCGAGGCTCGAAGCCGAACTCTCCGCCCGCGGCAAGCTGCCCATCTTGGTGGGCGGCACAGGGCTGTATGTCCAGAGCTTTCTGTATGGGGTGCGGTTCACCGCCGAAAAAACGCCGGACGGGCTGCGGGAGCAGCTGGCTGCAGAACTGGCCGAAAAGGGTCCGGCTGCCATGTACGAGGAGCTGAAACAGGCCGACCCCGAAGCGGCCGCGGCCATCCACCCGAACAATCAGGTACGGGTGCTGCGTGCGCTGGAACACTACCGTGCCACCGGCAAAAAGCTGAGCGAACAAAAGGCAGGATCCCTCCCGCCGGAGCGGCCCTACCGCTCGCTGGTGCTGGGGTTGGATTTTCCGGACCGCGCCCAGCTTTACGCCCGCATCGACCGGCGGGTGGACAAGATGATGGAAGCCGGGCTGCTGCGGGAAGCACAGCTCGTTTATGCGAACCGGGACCGCTTCAAAACGGCGGCACAGGCCATCGGCTATAAGGAGTTCTTCCCTTACTTTGAGGGGGCGGCTGAACTGACGCCCTGTGTGGACAAGCTGAAACAGGCCTCCCGCAACTACGCCAAGCGCCAACTGACATGGTTCCGCCATATGGACGGCGTGGTCTGGCTGGATGCCTCTGCGCCGGACGCTGCCGCCCGCGCGGCGGCGCTGACCCAAGAATTTATCGCGAAAGGATGAGCAGGATGCAGGAAAAACGCGAATTGCCCGGTGCGCTGAAGACGCTGGCGGGTGTCGTGATCGTCTTTTTGCTGCTGGCGACGGGATATGTGATCTATCAGGCGGGGCAGGTGCTGTTCCCGCCCAACACCTATGAGACCGCCCTTCTGGCCACGGTGGAGGACACTGTGGACGCCGAGGGCATGCTCCTGTTCGACGAAAGCTACGTGGCAGGGGACGGCACGCTGGGGTATCTGGTGGCCGACGGTGAGCGCGTCTCGGCGGGCACAGCGGTGGCCGAAGTGTACAGCGACGCCTCTCAGGCTGCGCTGCGCCAGCAGCTGACTCAGTTGGGCGACCAGATCGACCTGCTGCAAAAATCCCAGAACACCACCTCTGCCCAGATGGAAACGCTGCGGAAAGACCGTTCCGCTGCGCTCTATAACTTGATGGATTCGCTGGATACCGCCGACTATGAGGATACCGACGCGGAAAAAGAGGACTACCTGCTGGCCCAGAACAAGCTCTGGGTCATCACCGGGGAAGTGTCGAGCTTCTCGGACCAGATCGCCGCGCTGGTGCAGCAGATGTCCAGCGTACAGGCCCAGCTTGGCGCTCCGACCCAGATCACGGCCCCGCAGACCGGCTATTTCATCCGCTCGTCCAGCTCCGGCCGCCTCAACGCAGGGATGGAGGATATCCTTGCCCTCGGCGCGGTGGACCTGAAGGCGTACATCGAGTCCTCGCCGGAGATCGCGCTGGACGGCTGCGCGGGGAAGATTGTCTCCGGCTTTACATGGTACTATGCGGGCATCTGCTCGGCCAAACAGGGCCAGAAGCTGCTGGGCACGGACGGCAGACCGCTTCGCTCCGGTGTTGAGATCCGCTTCCCCGGTCAGGCCGAAACGCCCCTTAAGGCCACCCTCCAAGAGGTGAACATCGACGAGGAAAACGACCTGACCCGCTTCGTCCTCTCGTGCGAGGTCATCAACGGCGATGTGCTGCGGCTGAACAGGGCCAACGCACAGATCATTGTAGGGGAGAGCACCGGTCTGCGCATCCCGGCCTCCGCCGTCCATTACCTCAAGGACGACGGCTCCGAGGCCGAGGGACAGGGCGAAAATTACATCCCCGGCGTCTACGTCAAGTACGGCAACCTCGCCCGTTTCTGCAAGATCGACCCCGTGGACGCCGACCACCCGCAGGTGCAGGACGGCGATCATCTCATCGTTTTGCCCAGTGGAACGGCCGGTTCGGTCAGTCAGGTTCGCCTTTATGACGAGATTATCGTATCCGGACAAAATTTATACGATGGAAAACTTTTGTAGTTATTGACATCTGCGGCAAAAAATCCGATAATAATAGAAGCTATTTGCATCTCTTTGCAAAATCAGCCGAGGCAGCGCAAGCCGCCCGAATGAAAGGAGCAGTTTCTATGTCTTTTGTGGATAGTCTGAAAAAAGGCCTTTTCGGCAGCGAGGACGAGTACGACGATCAGTACATCGACGACGGCCCCCAGATGGTGAACAACAACAACGGCCTTGGCATCGGTGCAGATGATGAGGACGAGGACCCTGCAGAGGGCGCCCCCAAGAAGAACAAGGTGGTCAACATCCATGCCACCACCCAGCTCAAGGTCGTTCTGGTCAAGCCGGAGCGCTTTGAGGACGCCAGCACCATTGCAGACCATTTGAACAACAAGCGCACCGTGGTGCTGAACCTTGAGTCCACCAATAAGGAAGTTTCCCGCCGTCTGGTCGATTTCCTCTCCGGCGTCGCCTACGCCAACAACGGCCAGATCAAGCGTGTGGCAAACAGCACCTTCATCATTACCCCCTACAACGTCGATATCATGGGCGACCTGCTGGACGAGCTGGAGAACAATGGCGCGTTCTATTGATCCTGCCCCAAAGGCCGTGCGGGGGTTCGTCCCCGCGCGCACCGATGAAGAACGATACCTCATGCGGCACATCGAGGATCTTGCCCGCACGGCGGAAAGCCGCGGCATCCCGCGGTATTCCGGCTTTTTGAGCGACCGGGAGCAGGATCTTGCCAAGGCGGCGCTCAACCGCGCCGAGGTGCCGGAGGCCGACTATCATTTCGAGGGCGGCTGGCCCGGCGCGGAGCGCAAGCTGCTCTGCATCGAGCCGGAGGGCAGTTGGACGGACAGCCCGCTGTGCTGCGTCCGGCTGGACTGCCGGGCTCTGCCGGGGGCTGCACTGCCCACCCACCGGGACTACCTCGGCAGCCTGATGGGGCTGGAACTCAAGCGGGAGGCGCTGGGCGATATCGTCCTGCCGCCCGATGCGCCGGGTACAGCTTACGTCTTCGCGCTGGAACCGGCGGCGAAGCTCATCTGTCAAGAGCTGTGTCAGGCAGGCCGCACCGATCTTTCCACCACGCCCATCGAGCCGGATGCCCTTCCGGCGTTCCCACAGGCGGAGCGGACGCTGCAAACGGCGACCGTCTCCTCCCTGCGGCTGGATGCGGTGCTTGCGGCGATGCTCCGCTGCAGCCGCGGTGCGGCGGCGGAGCTGGTCACGGCCGGGCGGGTGGAGATCAACCATCTCCCCGCCGAGAGCGTCCATGCGCCCGTTTACGAGGGGGATGTCTTCACCGTGCGGGGCAAGGGCCGCTTCGGGCTGACGGCACTGCCCGGAAAAAGCAAAAAAGACCGATCAATCATCGAGTTTTTTCAGTATGAATGATAACAGGAGGAAACTACTATGCTGACCCCGCAGGACGTGCGCAGCGTTCAATTTGAAAAAAACCTCCGCGGCTATCGCACCGAAGATGTGGACCGCTTCTTGGACCGAGTCGAAGAGCAGCTCAAGCAGGACGATACGCTGGCAGAGGAACTCCGCAAGCAGATCGCGGATCTGACGGCGGAGAACCAGCGTCTCCACAAAGAGATGGAGAACTATGAGGCGGACGGCGATATGCTCAAGAGCGCGCTCATCAACGCGCAGCGGATGGGCGAGAATGTCATCCGCGAGGCAAACCAGAAGTCTGAGGAGATCCTGCATCGCGCAAATCTGCGCGGTGATGATATTATCCGTGATGCCAACGAGCTGCTGCAGAAGGCCAGTGACCGCGCGGATGAGATCATCAACGAAGCAAATGAGAAGAAACTTGCGGAGGAGCGCGAGTATGACCGCGTTCGTCTGGAAGTGACCCGCTTCAAGTCCGATGTGCTGAACCTCTACCGCAGCCATGTGGAGTCCCTGAGCCGTCTGCCCGAATTCCAGAAGGAAGAGCCGGCCGAGGCCGAGCCCGCCGTGGAAGAAAAGGCTGAGGAGACCGCTGCCGCTGCCCTGACCGAGGAGATCGAACAGGCCCAGCCGGAGGCCGAGGCTGCCCCCGCCGAGGAGGAAGCTGCCGAGGACGACAAGAGCGAGGACTTCTGGGAGAAGGACGAGAGCCAGCTCAAGATCAAGCTCGACCCGTCTCAGGCCCCTGTCGGCGCGGACGAGGAAGAGGAACCCGCAGAGCCGGACTATGCCGCGTTCAAGGGCGTCAAGTTCAGCGAGTGATCCCAAGCATTTTAGTAAATTAGAGGAGTGTGTAACCATTGGCTAAGAATAAGTCTCAGTACGACAGTACGTTGAATCTGCCCAAGACTCTGTTTGAGATGCGTGCAGGTCTGCCCAAGAAGGAGCCTGTGATGCTCAAGGACTGGGAGGACAACGACCTGTACAACAACCTCATCAAGCACAACGACGGCAAGCCCAAGTTTGTCCTGCACGACGGCCCTCCGTATGCAAACGGCAACATCCACATGGGCACGGCCCTGAACAAGATCATCAAGGATATCATCATCCGCGACAAGAACATGGAGGGCTATCAGGCTCCCTATGTGCCCGGCTTTGATACCCACGGTCTGCCCATCGAGCTGAAGGCTCTGTCTTCCGTCGGCGAGAAGAAGAAGGACATCTCCAAGCTGGAGCTGCGCCAGATCTGCGAAAAGTTCGCCACTGAGCACATCGACATCATGAGCGACCAGTTCAAGCGTCTGGGCGTCATCGGCGATTTCGAGCACCCCTATCTGACCCTGAAGCCGGAGTTCGAGGCACGCCAGATCGAGATCTTCGGCGAGATGGCCAAGAAGGGCTATATCTACAAGGGCCTGAAGCCCGTGTACTGGTGCCCGGACTGCCGCACCGCTCTGGCTGAGGCTGAGATCGAGTACGGCGAGGACGACTGCGATTCCATCTTCGTCCGCTTCCACGTCACGCAGGACCCCAACGGCGTGCTGGCAAAGCACGGCATCCCGATGGATAAGACCTACTTCGTGATCTGGACCACGACCACTTGGACCCTGCCCGCCAACGAGGCCATCTGCCTGAACGGCCAGTTCGAGTATTCCTTCGTCAAGATCGGCGAGGAGTATCACATCATGGCCACCGAGCTGGTCAAGAGCGTCATGGACGCTTGCCACATCACCGAGTATGAGGTGGTGGGCGAGCCGGTCAGCGGCGCAGAGTTCGAGCTGATGCGTTATCAGCACGTCTACCTGCCCAAGGAAGGCTGGGTCATCCTTGGCGACCACGTCACGCTGGAAAGCGGCTCCGGCTGCGTCCACACCGCTGGCGGCCACGGCGTCGATGACTTCAACGTCTGCCAGAAGTATCCGCAGGTGCCCATCACCGTCCCCGTGGACGATGGCGGCTATCTGACCGAGCTGGCCGGTAAGTATGCAGGTCAGCGCGTGTGGGCTGCCAACAAGACCATTCTGGCCGATTTGACCGAGTCCGGTGCTGTCATGGGTCAGGTGCACATCAAGCATCAGTACCCGCACTGCTGGCGCTGCCATCACCCCATCATCTTCCGTGCAACGGAACAGTGGTTCTGCTCCATCGCAAAGTTCCGCGAGGATGTCTATAAGGCCATCGACACCGTTACCTGGATGCCGGATTGGGGCCATGACCGCATGAAGGGCATGGTGCGCGACCGCAACGACTGGTGCATCAGCCGCCAGCGCACCTGGGGCGTGCCCATTCCCGCATTCTATTGCAAGAAGTGCGGCACCTACCACATCACCGATGCCACCATCAAGGCTGTCAGCGACCTGTTCCGCAAGGAAGGTTCCGATGCATGGTATAAGTACGAAGCCGAGCAGATCATCCCCGCAGGCGAAGTGTGCGAAAAGTGCGGTGCTTCCGAGTGGACCAAGGACACCGACATCATGGACGTCTGGTTCGACTCCGGCTCCACCCACGCCGCTGTGCTGGAGGAGCGCCCGGAACTGCGCTTCCCGGCTGATATGTATATGGAAGGCGGCGACCAGTTCCGCGGCTGGTTCCAGTCCAGCCTGCTGACCAGCGTTGCAAGCAAGGGCTGCGCACCCTATAAGTCTGTTCTGTGCCACGGCTGGGTCGTGGATGAGCAGGGCAAGCAGATGCACAAGAGCGCCGGCAACGGCGTGGAGCCCAGCGAGATCATCAAGGACTACGGCGCTGATATCATCCGTCTGTGGGTGGCTTCTTCCGACTACACCGTGGATGTGCGTGCCGGCAAGAACATCTTCAAGCAGCTGAGCGAGGCTTACCGCAAGATCCGCAACACCGCCCGCTTCATTCTGGGCAATCTGGACGGCTTTGATCCCAACACTGACTGTGTGGCTGACGATCAGCTGCAGGAGATCGACCGCTGGGCACTGGCTGCTCTGGATGACCTGATGGTCAACACCAGCGCAGGCTACGCTGTGTACGACTTCAACAAGGTCTATCATGCAGTGTACAACTTCTGCGTTGTTGCAATGTCCAACTTCTATCTGGATGTGACCAAGGATCGCCTGTACTGCACCAACGGCGCAGGCCGCAAGGCTGCTCAGACCACCATGTACAAGATCCTTGTGGCTCTGGACAAGATCATTGCTCCTATCCTGTGCTTCACCAGTCAGGAGATCTGGGACTTCATGCCCAAGACTGAGGGCATGAACCAGTACGTTGTCTTTGAGGAGATGCCCAAGGCCGGCCAGTATGCCGCCGATGAAGCCTTCAAGGCAAAGTGGGCACAGCTGATCGCCGTCCGTGACGAGGTGAAGAAGGTTCTGGAGCAGGCCCGTGCCGAAAAGGTCATCGGTGCTTCTCTGGAGGCTGCCGTCACCCTGTACTGCAATGACGCGGTGTATGATCTGCTCAACAGCATCCCCATGGACGAGCTGGCCGACCTGATGATCGTCTCTCAGGTAGAGCTGGTCAAGGGCGAAGGCGGCGCTGCAAGTGCTGTTGAAGGCCTGGGCGTTGCTGCTGCACATGCCACCGGCGAAAAGTGCGAGCGCTGCTGGAAGTATTCTTCTTCCATCGGCAGCCATGCCGCACATCCCACCCTGTGCGCACGCTGCGCCAGCGTTGTGGAAGCCTAAGCGTTCCGCATAAAACAATGTTTTAAAGGGCGGCGCTCCCTTATACCGGGGAGCGCCGTTTTTTATACTGAATGATTTTGGGAGTATCCTATGGCATTTGTTGTTTTTAATCTGCTCGCGGCTGCGGCACTCATTGGCATCGATCAGGCCATCAAGCTGTGGGCCACCAATGTGCTGCAGCCCATTGGTGCAATGCCGCTGATCCCCCATGTGGTGGAGCTGCGGTTCGTGCTCAACCCGGGCATGGCGTTCAGCCTGCTCAGCGGCAAGCAGCTGTTCCTCATCATCGCTACCAGCATAGCGCTGATCTTTGTGGCCTACGGGCTGTTCTTCCGCAGCCGCGGCAGATACCTGCAGCAGGCTGCGCTGCTGCTGATCCTTGCCGGCGGCATCGGCAACCTGATCGACCGTGTGCTCAACGGCGAGGTGGTGGACTACATCAATCTGCTGTTCATGCAGTTTGCGGTGTTCAATTTTGCGGATATCTGCGTGTGTGTGGGCGTGGGCCTCTGGGTGCTGGTAATTTTTCTGGAAGAGCTGCACGCTGAGAACGGGCAGTCCCCGAAGGAGCAGTGAGCCATGGAACAGCGTGAATTTGTGGTGGAGCAGGAGACGGCAGGCCAGCGCATCGACCGCTTTCTGAGCGGCGAGGACACCGGCCTTTCCCGGTCTGCTCTGCAGGCGC
>OGCO01004285.1_pt1 | contig 15432 bp, 16 predicted proteins | sample 1570171 | NCBI WGS metagenome assembly OGCO01 (sample SAMEA4370583, study PRJEB24528) | human gut metagenome | reverse complement strand
ATGGTGTCGAGGTCAAAATGGTATTCGTCGTAATCGTGGGTGCGGGTGTAGGTGTTGAGGTAGCGTTGCAGCTCGTCCTCCAGAGCGCAGTAGGCGGCCTCGGCTCCCAGCATATCCGCGTCCTCCGCCTTATAGGTGCTGGCGGCGATGGCCGCAAGGGTGCTGTTTCCCACGGACACCATCGAGGACATACACGATTGCAGGGTCAGCACCACCAGCAGGCAGCCCAGCGCAAGCAGCGTCCCCACGGGATGACGCTTGACGAACGCCGCCGCTTCCCGGACAAACCGCTCTGTGGCCGATACGGTTTGTTCGGCGGCTTTGGCGGTCTGCTTGGCGGTTTCCCGCGCTTTGCGCTGATACTCCCGTTTCAGCTTGTGGCGGTGCCATAACCGGGCGGCGGCGCTCTGCGCCTCCGGCTGCTCCTGTGCAAACTTGCGGGAATGGTAGTCCGCCGTGGCCTTGATGTACCGGGACTCCGCACGGGCGGCAGCCTTGGCCGGGTGCTCCCGGATGGCCCTGCGTACCTTGTGCCGCCCATAGTGCAGCGCGGCCTCGCCGGAACGCTCCACAAAATGACCGCCCTCCACACCTACATTGTCGCGCTCCTCCTGATACACCTTTCCATGCAGAAAAGCATGGGTTTCATGTCCGGCGATCCGGGCGATCCGCTTGATGGGGCCGGGCTTTTTCGGCGGCTTCTGCTTTGCCAGCCTTTCACGGGCCTTGTTCAGCCGCTCCTCCCGGCTCTCCATGCGGAGCTTGGACTTGTGGAGCTTGGCCTGTTCGCTGTTGGTGTGGAACTTCTGGCCACCGTGACCAGACGCAGCCCCGCCCTCGGGCGGCTTATTCTGCCTGTTTTCCATTGGCGGCGTCCTCCGGCTTGGTGGTCAGCAGGTCGTAGATCTCGCCACGGGGGAAACGGTCAACAAACGGGATAGTGACGCTGCCATAGAACAGCAGGCCCTCGCCGGAGTTGGACTGCGTGATATACGATAGCTGGTGCTCTGAAATACCGATCTGCTTGGCAAGAATGGTGCGGTCACTCTGCGCTTGCGACAGCAGGATCATAAAATCCGTGTTGTCCAGAATGTTCTCAATCTCCCGGCTGGCCAGCAGGTCTTTTACGTTCTGCGTCAGGGCCGAGGGAACGCAGCCCTGCTTGCGGAGCATCTTCCAGACGGTTACGAAATAGCTGGCGGTCAGCGGGTCACGGAGCAGGATATGGAACTCGTCAAAATAGCACCATGTCGCCACACCGTTTTTGAAGTTGGTTCCCACCGCAGAGGTGACAAAATCGTTGGTGATGTGCATAGCGATCTTGCGGAGGTTTTCGCCCATACCTTTCAGCACGAAGCACACCACGCGGGAATTGAGGTTGACGTTGGTAGGATGGTTAAAGAGGTTGAGGGAGCCTGTGCAGTAAAGCTCCAGCGCCGTGGCGATCCGCTTGGCCTCCGGCTCCGGCTGGCGCAGCAGCTCCTCATACAAATCTTGGAGCAGCGGCGTTTTGGCCGTTTCCAGCCCCAGCGCCATTTCCCGGTACACCTGACGCACACATCGGTCAATGACGGTTTTCTCGATGGGCTGCAAACCGTCCCGGCCTCCCACCACCAGCTCACACAGCGACAGCAGAAAATCCGCTTTCAGGGACAGGGGGCTGTCCCCACCGCCCATGTCCATCTGAACATCCATCGGGGAAATGTGGTTGGGGCTGTCCGGCGCGATCTCGATGACCTGACCGCCCAGCCGTTCCACCAGCGGGGCATATTCGCCCATCGGGTCTACCACGATGATGCGATCCTGCGGAATGGCAAGAAAGACGTTCAGCAACTCGCGCTTGGCGGCAAAGCTCTTGCCGCTGCCCGTGGAGCCGAGGTATAAGCCATTGGCGGATTTCAGCTTTTTGCGGTCAGCCATGATGACGTTATGGGACAGGGCGTTCATGCCGTAGTAGAGGGACGGGCCATCCATGCGAAGCTCCCGCGTCATAAAGGGGACGAAGATGGCCGTGGAGCTGGTGGTCATGCCGCGCTGAATTTCAATGCCGTTGTAGCCAAGGGCCAGCGAGGACATATAGCCCTGCTCCTGCTGCCAGTCCAGCCGCTTGACGGCACAGTTATATTTCTGCGCGATGCCGTTCACGGTGAAAATGTCGTTTTCCAGCCGCTCCCGCGTGGGGGCGGTGTTGACGATCAGGAACGTCAAGAGGAACATTCGCTCGTTGCGGCTTTGCAGGTCGGCCAGCAGCTCGGCGGCATCCTTGGAAAAGGTGACAAGATCGGGCGGAAGAATGTCAGGGTCATATCCGGCGCGGGTGGCCTTGCGCTGCTCCTCCACTTTCATCTTGTCGATGTCGGAGATTTTACCCTTGACCGTTTTAATGGCCTTGACCTGGTCCACCGTCTGAATGTGCATGGTGACAGTCAGCTCGGCGTCCAGCTCCAAAATCTCCAACAGCAGCTTGTCCGACAGCTCCGACGCCATGATCTGCAAGTAGGACACCGCGCCCCATGTCTGGCCCACGCGGAACGAGCGGCTCTGCCGGAAGTCAAAGCTGTCCGGCACGATAAAGTCTTTCGTTCCCATGCCCGTATGGGCGATGTCCGCCCACTTGAAGCGGAACGGCTCCCGGCTGCCGGGGTGAAGCTGGCCGTGCAGCAGGGCCAGACGCTCCCGCCCGTCAAGGGGCTGGCTCTGTACCCCCAGCCGCTTAAAGTTGCCGATTACGTCCGCCTCTACACGTTCCAGACGGGGACGGGCGGCGGCCACATTTTCAGCGGGGATGCAAAAGGTGACGTACTTGGCCCGTTCGATACCGTTGTTGCTTTTGGCAATCTGGTTTTTCAGCATCCCCGTGTATTCCGTGCGGACGCTGTTGAAGCGGTCATCCGCCTCGGAGATATTCACCTTGTAGCGGCTCCCGGAGCGGCTGCGGCGGTTGACAAAGGAAAGCTGGAACGGCAGCGAACTGTCAAAATAATTCAGCCACGAACTCCAGCCACCGAAAATGGCCGTCTGATCCTCGGCGGACGCAACGGAATAGTTGATGTCCTCATATTCCAGCGTTTTTGTGTAGACACCGCCGGGGAGCTGACAAATGCCGTCTGGCAGCATCCGCACATAGGGAATGGTCTGCTGGGCCGATATGGTCGCCGGACGATTACCGGCCCGCGTCAGGCTTTTTGACTTCTTGGGGCTTTTGCTCAAGTGTGACCTCCTTTCCCGCAAACGGGGCGTAGATATTCTGCGTCTGATAGGCCCTCACACCGGGCCGCAGGAACTTGGCCCGGATGAAATTCCGGGCCACCTTTTCAAAGGGCAGGCCGTCACGCTCATACATCGCCATGAAAAAGGCCGGGAGCATGAGCGCGATCATCAGGAACATCGCCCCGGTGCCGCCCAGCGCGTGACGGGTCAGCAGATACACGGGGATGCCCACGGCAGCCGAGCCGCCGAAGCAGATAAGCTGGCGGCGGGTGAGGTTAAAGGCAATTTTCGTCTTGATCTTGGAAAGATCGTTGGGAACATTCACATAGGGCAAGATACGTCCTCCTTTCCGCTATCTTCTGGCCACCGTGACCAGAGGCCCACTGTCGGCTCCACCTCGTTGCCCCACACGTCCCAGCCGGGAGGGGTCTGCCGTGCGAACAGCTCCACGCGGGGCCTGTCGCCCATGAGGGCAACGATCTTGTCCCGCGCTTCGTCCGGCTTTTTGCTGTGGGCCTCGATGGGGGAAATGATAAATTGGTGGATGTCGGCGGCCTGCCGCTTGGGGTGTCCCTTGGTCGCCAGCAGGCAGATTTCGGCGTTTGCCCGCGTCCAGAAGCCCAGCCCATAAAACCAACTGTCCGCCCTGCGGTTTTTCTTCAGCCAGACGAACGCAACGGATTTATAGGTGAAGCCCCACGCACGGATGAGCCGCAGGGCCTCCGGGAGCTGCGGGAACGTGGCCCACATGAAAAGGGCGCTGTCCTTGGCCGCAAGCTCGGCCACAGGCAGCGCACACAATTCATCAATGCTCATGGTGGGATAATGGTTTTCTGCCGCCCCCTGCACTTTCTTTGCGGAGTAGCGCCACGGGGGATCGGCGTAAATAATTTCGTAGGTTCCTGTCATCATTCTCCTTTCCCGCCAGATGCCACAGCCTCCCGCGCCCGCCGGATGCGCTCCGTGGCGGGGCCGTAAAAGGCCGGGGTGGTTTCAAAGCAGACGAAGCGGCGGCCCGTGTTCAGCGCGGCCACGGCAGTTGTGCCGGAGCCAGCGCAGATGTCCGCCACCACCTCGCCGGGGCGTGTGTAGGTGCGGATCAGGTACTCGCACAGGGCCACGGGCTTCTGCGTGGGATGCACGGTGGTTGTCACCGTGGGGAACGCCAGCACATTCCCCGGAAAGCGCCGCCCATCGGATTCGCCGCTGGTGCGTTCAAACTCCCCGTAGTTGGGACTGCTCCCGCTGCAACGGTGGATTTTCTTGTACGGCTTGCCCTGTTCAAACTGTGGAAAATAGGCCGGGGACTTCTGGTAGAACACCAGAATGTTCTCCGTCTTTTTCAGCGGAGCGCGGCGGGCGTTGAGAAAGCCCGTGCAGCGGCTTTTGTACCATACCCACTCATAACGGAGCATGGCGAGGTTGGACGCGCCCAGCACCTTGTCATAGGGGCATTGTGCGAAAAACAGCACCGCGCCCTCCGGCTTGACGGCCCATTTCACCGCCTCCCACAGCTCCGGGAGCGGCAGCGGTACATCCCAAAAGTTCCGGGTCGTGCCGTAGGGCGGATCGGTCAGAAGCATATCCACGCTATGCTTCGGCAGGGAACGCAGTCCCTCAATGCCGTCAGAGAGGTGCAGGCCCTCCGGGATCGGCCTCTGGCCACCGTGACCAGAAGCGGCGGTATCAGCGATAAGATCACCTTTCCTTTCTCAATGGGCGCTGAAGATGCTTTTGGAGATCGTCCCGGTTTTCATCAGCATGAAGCACAGAAGCACCGTATAGCCGATACAGCCCCAAATCGCGCCGATAGGATCTCCGCCTGTGGCGATCCCCTGAATGAGCACCGCATAGATCGCCACGCAGACGAGGATCAGCATACCCTGAAAGCCCACGGCAAACAGGGAGCGCAGATAATTCTGGCCCATCGCGCCAAGCTCCCGGTTGGAGAGCGTCGCCACGGGGATGGGGGCTAAACTGGTCAGCAGATATATCTCGATCATGCGGCCATATACGATCACGAAAATAAAAATGTTCAGCGCCAGCATGGTAAACTTAATGAGGAACGATTGCAGGAACAGGCCCAGCAGAGGGCCAAGCTCCATCGTTTCAAGGGTCATTTCCAGATCGGCCAGCATATCCGGCGTGATGTTGGTTGCGCCTGTGACGATGCCCGCCGCGCTTGCGATCACGCTTTGGGACACGTCAAAGACCGCCATGACGATATTGAACGTGTTGGACAGGATCAGGATGGCACAAGTGGTTTTGAATACCCATTTGTAGATATTCGCCACGTCGAACTCGTGCATATTGTTCTTTTCCAGTATCATCTGGATCAGCTCATAGGTGGCAACGAAGGTCAGGATCAATCCGGCAATCGGCAATATCACCGTTTCGGAAAGCTGCCGTATCAGGGAGAACACCCCGGCGTTCCATGCCGCCGGGGTAGTCCCCACCTGTACGGATATTTCCCCGACGCGGGTATTCACCGTGTCAAACAGCCCCTCGAGGTTTCCCATGATGCCCTCGATCAAAAGCCCTTTGAGCCATTCCGTGATCCATTCGGTGAGAATACCCATCGGCAGCTACCCTTAAAACAGGGTAGACAGCAGAGGGATCAGGGTCGTGCCCAGCACGATGATGCCGCCGCCCGCCATGAGCTGCTTGATGCCCTGACTTTTGGCCGCTGCGTTATCCGAGCCGTAGCCCTCCAGCAGATTGACCACGCCCCACACGGCAAGGCCAGCGCCCAGCGCCACGACGAGCGTTTGCAGGGTAGTAACGGCAGAAGCAAAAAACTGCATAAGTCCTCCATTTCTCCGGGGGCAAAGCCCCGGCCATGAAAAAAGCCGCCATTTCTGGCGGCAGCTACTCCTCTGGCCACCGTGACCAGAGGTTATACAAAGGCGTCCGGGTCGTCGAGGTCGTCATAGTTGAGGATGTCCTCGTCCTCGCCTGTGAGCGCCTCGTCCGGCACGTCCACCTTGTAAACGGTATAGGTTTCGTTGGGGTTGAGCTTGTCCATCCGCCGTGTCACAAGGCTGTTGAGGTCAAAAGCGTTTTTCACCTTGTCGGCCTCGGCGGTGTATTTGTAGTTTGGATGCTGTTTCAAATCGTACTTCTTGGAGTAGAACGGCGGCAGTCCCCGGAGCTGCAAAATGCACCGATCTCCGGGCATGGTGGCAAGCTCGCTTGAGGTCATCAGCTCCCGGCCCAGCCGCTGCGTGTTCTGGCTGTAGCTTTCGGACTGGCCCCGTGAGCGGCCCTCGGTCTGCATGGAGATGGTGGCCTTTCCCAGCCAGTTCTCCGAAATTTCCTTGATGGTGGAGCTTTCGCGTCCGCCGAGGAACAGCACACTATCCATGTTGCCGAGGATGGTTTCCGCGTTCTTGTCGTAGATGGCCTTGCACTGCGCCAACTGCTGATACAGCAGGCACAAGCTGATCTCACGGGAGCGAATGACGGCCACCAGCTTTTCAAGCTGGGGCACCTGTCCCGTATTGGCCGCCTCGTCCCACAGTACCCGCACATGATGGGGCAGCCGTCCGCCGTGAACATTGTCCGCCCGTTCACACAGGAGGTTGAACATCTGCGAAAAGGCCAGCGCCACAAGGAAATTGTAGGTGCTGTCGGTGTCGCTGATACAGAAGAATGTGGCCGTCCGCCGATCTCCCATGCGGTCAAGCTCCAGCTCGTCATAGGACATGATCTCCCGAAGCTGGGGAATGTCAAAGGGGGCCAGACGTGCGCCGCAGGAAATAAGGATGCTTTTGGCCGTCTTGCCGCTGCTTAACTTGAATTTGCGGTATTGCTTCACGGCAAAGCAATCCGGTTTGCGTTTGGCAAGGCCGTCAAACATATAATCCACGGCGTTTTTATAGTTTTCATCATCCTCCTTGACCTCCATGCCGGAGATCATGTCCACCAGCGTATTCATATTCCGATCCTCGGCAGGCCCCTCGAAAATGATGTAGGCAATCAGGGCGCAGTACAGAAGCGTTTCCGCTTTCGTCCAGAACGGATCGCCCTCCTTGCCTTCGCCCTTGGTGTTGGTGATCAGGGCGTTCACGAATTTCAGGATGTCGGCCTCGTTGCGGATATACGATAAAGGGTTGTAGTGCATGGACTTGGAAAAATCTATGCTGTTGAACACCTTGATCTGATAACCCCGGCGCTGGAGAAAGGCTCCGACCTGTCCCAGCACACCGCCCTTGGGGTCTACCACCACATAGGAAGAATGGGCTTGAAGCAACTGCGGCGTAAGCCAAAAGCGGGTCTTGCCCGAGCCGGATGAGCCGATGCCGCAAAAATTGAGGTTGCGGGCATTGGCGGGATTTTTGGGGCGGGTATTCATGGTGAGCCGTTCCGTTGCAGTCAGCAGCATATTGTTTTCAAACTTGGGATCGACAAAAGGCTTAATGTCCTTTTCTGTTCCCCAGCGGGCTGTGCCGTACTCGGCATCGCGGCGAAATTTCTTTGCTTTTTTCGCCTTGCAGTAGATCAGCAGCCGGAAACCGGCTGCGCCCACAATGCCGACAAACCAATCCAGCGGGGCAAGGCCGGGGGCGAAGCTGGCAAAGGCCGCGCCGATGGTCTGGCCCAGCCCCAGCAGCTTTTCCCCGAAGCCCGCACCAGCGGCCAGACGGTACGCCGTGCCGATTTTCAGGCAAAACCAGCCGATGAACAGGTACGGGATATTCGGAAGAACATACTTCCTGATTTTATCTGTCGCCATGCGCCGCCTCCTTTGTCAGTTCCCGCTGGGGCTGCTTTTTCACCTGTTTCTCTGCCTGCCGGAGTTGCTCCCGGATCGGTGTCTGCCGGGACTTGGCCCGTTTCAGCTCCAAACGGGAATACTCGGCAAAGCAGCCTGTGATGGCATCGGCCTGCCGTGCCTTGAACAAAAGCAGATATTTTTCCTCTCCCACACGGCGGATGGCGTAGTCCACGCCCCATTTCCGGGCCACCTTGTCAAACAGCTTGGGCGTGTCCACCTCAATAGCGTTGGTGTCCCCGCCGTGGCCCATGAGCTTTCGCACACTCTGCTTGCCGTGGGGCGTCTGCGCCTTGCGGTGCTCCTTGGCGATCTTCCGTCCCACGGCAGCCACCACATAGGCCAGCGCACGGGCGGACAGCTTGGACGCCTTGACGCTGACGGCAATGGTCTGCCGGGACACTTCATCTCCGACGATAGCTTACACCTCCTTTGCCCTCTGGCCACCGTGACCAGAAGCGGCCTATCTGTCCTCGCGGCTGGCGGGGAGCCGCTGCTTTTCCTCGTTCAGCGCCGAACGGTCTATGACCTCCTGATACGCCGCCATCTGCTCCCGGATATTCAGCTTGGGATAGGCAAAGATGCGGTGCTCCGGGGGAATATCCTCCATCCCGTGATACCGCTCCACAAAGCTGCCGCCGTTATTGAACACATAGCCGCCGGGGGCAAAATGGCCGCCCTCGTTGATCCGTGCATCCCGCCCGTAGGATTCAAAGTCGAAGTAGGGCAGCATATTATCTGGCACATCCAGCATTTCCATTTCCTCGATGTAGGCCCGGCCCAGCGCCTCCTCGCTGTCGATGCCGGGGTAGAAGTCATAGCAATCCAGATTTTGCGCGAGGTTGATCAGGTCATGGACGCTGCCTGTGTATTCGCCGCTGTCAATGACGGCCTCAAACTTTTCAATGTCGCTCTGGTCGAGGTCAGACAGCACATGGGCCAGATGGTTCAGCTCGTCAATGCTTTCATACTCGCCCAAATGGTCATACAGGCCCAGCACATCACCGTCGAATGAGGTAATGAAGATTTCCTCATACCGTACCCCATCCACGCCGATGCGCTTCAAAAGGGCCTGCACCTCCTCCGTGGTGGCCGGGAATTTCAGCGTTTCGCCCACAAGCCGCCCCTCGTTGTATTTGCCGAGGTTGGTAATATAGGCTTCAAACAGGGATGACATTTTCAGCACCTCCTTGTCAGAACATCATATATACCGCGCATAATGTACTCGGCGCAGGGCAGCGCGATAGCATTTCCCAGCGTCCGGTAGCGGTGGGCGGGCAGGATTTCCTCACCATCCGCGCCGTACCTTGTCCAGCCCTCCGGCAGCCCCATGAGCCGTTCACATTCTCTTTCTGTTGGAAAGCGGACACAGCCCCCGGCAGGATCGTCCTCATACCAAAAGGCAAAGGGACTGACCGTGCTGGCTAACAGAGTGGGAAAAGGGTCAGTTGGCAGTCCGAAGCTGTTTCGGAACGCCTCCGCTGTCCGCTCCTTTGCCGATGCCCGCATACGGTAGCATTGAAAGGGTCTGGTGATCGGTACACGCCGCCCTGCTTCAATAAAAGAGCCTCGATCTCCGCAGGCGGCGGACAGCCAGCAATCTCCGCCAGACGCAGAAATTGACTGCACTGCGCGGGGCTTAAAAAGTATTTCGTGGGAACATTGTCCTCCAAAGTCTGCCACAACAAAGACGCGCTGCCGTCGTGCCAATCGGGGGCTTGCCCAATGCTGGGCATCCATGAGCCGCCAACAGAGGTCAGGCGTATGCCCTCGCACCATTCCGGCTCCTGCCCATCTTCCAGAAGCAGGCATTGAAATGTCGGCGGCTGTGAACGCTGAGAGCACGGCTCTAAAGTCCATCCGGTCATTTGAAAAAAACGCTCCCATGACGTTCTCCCAAACAGCGATTGCTGGAAATATACCATTTGTCGCCTCCCTCATTTCACGGATAATACGGATCGCATGAAAGAACAGACTGGATTTTTCCCCGGCAAGACCGGCCCTGTTGCCGATCTGTGAGAGGTTCTGGCAGGGTGAGCCAAAGGTGATGATGTGGACAGGCGGAATGTCGCCGCCGTCCAGCTTTGTCACATCCCCTAAATGCGCCATACCGGGAAAGTGGCGTTTCGTGATGGAGATAGGCGCTTTTTCTATCTCGCTGGCCCATGCGGGCACGATACCGCAGCGCACCGCCGCCAGCGGGAACACGCCGATCCCATCAAACAGGCTCCCCAGCCGGATCTCGTTCATATCAGCGGCGGCCCTGACGCTTTACGGTCAGGATGCCGTCCAGCGTGGTTGCCGTGATCCCCAGCCGCTGGGCAACAGCCACATCGTTTTTCATGCTTTCCGTGGAGATACTGCCGCACACCACCAGCACATGAGAGCGGCGGAGCAGGTCACGGCCCATGTCGATGCCGCTCTTGTGCTCCTCGGGAACGGCGTCGTTCAGGAAAAGGGGCTGATAGAGCGTGGGGCAGATGGGCGAAAAGCCCGCCTCATAGACAGCGCGGCAATACTTGGCGGCCTGCTCCGTCGCCTCGCAGGGATCGCCGCTCCACGCGGCGGTGATATACGCAAGGGGTCGTTTCATTTTGAAAACCTCCATTTTTATAATGTAGTGGGTCAACCTTTTCCCCCCGCCCTTTTCCAATCTTGGAAAAGGGGGCGGTTCTGGAGGATATACCCCCGCCGCTTGCCGGAGAAAAAGCACAGCCGGGGCAGGCGGTCAAGGGCAAAGCCGCCGCACACGGCGGGGCGAAGCCCCCTTGACAGCCCACTCCCGCCTGTGCTCGATTACGGGCGGCGACGGGGGATATAACCGCAAGAGCCATATCCTATCGGGGCAGCAAAAAGCCTCTGGTCATGGTGGCCAGAGGTCGTTACTTTTCCATATCCATTTTCTTGTCGGGCTTGGCAAGCTCGGGCGGCTGCCGCTCTTTCCAGTCCTCCAGCAGCGTCATGATCTGGTCTTTCATCTGCCGGGGCGTGGCCTCCTTGCCAAAAAACTTTTCCAGTTCAGCGCCAGTAATGATCACGTCACGATCCTCCTTTTTCTTTTCTTCACACAAAATACCGTCGATCACGTCCGGGGAGAGCTTGTTTTCCTTGTCCAGCTCACGGAGCCGCTTTGCCTGACCCTTGGAGGGCGAAGCCTGCTGGCCCTCAATGGACACGGCGATATACTTCTGGTGCTTGGGGCGCACACGGGAAATTTCCACAGCCGGGGTAAAGGACAGCTTTCCGTCATCCATCGTCTGCTTCAATTCCGGCACAAGATCATTGAGCCAGATATACCGCTGTACGGTTTTCACGCTCATGCCGTTGCGCTGGCCCACGCTTTCAAGAGAGAGCTTTCCAGCCTCGGCGCTGTCACCACGCGCTCCCTGATGCTTGATAGCCTCATACTGCATTTTCAGGGACATAGCCTTTTCACTGGGCAAAATCGTTTCGCGCTGACGGAGGTTGTCATCCGTCATAGCGAGAATGGCCTCGTCATCCGTCATATTGCGGACGATACAGGGCATATTGCGATACCCGGCAAGCTGGCTGGCCATCTGACGACGGTGGCCCGCGATGATCTCATAGCCCTTGCCGTCTTTTTCCGGGCGAACGGTGGCGGGGGTCATAATGCCGTGTTCCTTGATCGTCCCCACCAGATCGTCCATCGCCTTATCATCCTGTACCTTGTAGGGGTGCTCCCGGAATGTGTGGAATGGATGAAGCTCCGTCATTTTCAGATAGACGATTTTTCCCTCTTCCACAGGGCGGGGCGGCACGTCAGGTGTAGGCGGCAGATTGATCTCCGGCGGCGGGACTGCCGCCTCCTTAACGGGAGCGGCTTTGCCCGGCTTTACTGCCTTAGCGGATTTAGACACAGGCGCACCACCGGAGCCCGTTTCCTTGCCCTTGTCAGCTTTTTTACCTCTGGACATTTTGTCCAGAACAGAGGGAGGGGCCTCCTCACGGGCCGCCTTGTCAACCTTAGACGGGCGGCCTGTGCGGGGCTCCGCCGCTTTCTCCTTTTTCCCCGCAGACACCGCAGCCTGCTCTTTCGGGGGACGGCCCCGGCGCTTTTTCGGCTGATCCGCCTCCGGTGCTTTTTCCTCCGGGATAGGAGCCTCTTTACCATCCTTATCAGTAGCCGGAGCCTTTAATTTGTCTACGGCTCCATGCGCCGCTGCCCGTCGCTGGGACATAAGCTCGTTGATCTTGTCAAAATCAACCACTACTTCCCCAAGTGCAGAGCGGGCCGGATTGTCCTCCCCCATACCGGAAATAACAGACTGTTCCGCCTGGAGTGCCGGGCCCGTACCAGGCGCGGCGGGCTCTTGCGTTTTCCCCGGCGCGTCGGTTTCCTGAACCGGGGGCTCCTGGATTGGCGGAGCCTCTTTCGCAGGAGCGTCACCGGGACGATCCGGGCCAGGGGGCTCCGGGCCGGTTTTGAGTTTGTCATCTGCCATTCACTAACCTCCTTCAATTTTGGTGTATTGCACAAAAATGAGCGTTGATTTTCTATCGAAAATTTTTCCTCCTTTCCAAGTCCACCACACAAAAAAGCCGCCCAGATTTTACCCGGACGGCTTTCGGCGTAATGTGATAGACTTTTATTTTATTTTTTCGGATTGTAGGCTCCGAAAAGCCTTATATTTGCAGTTTTCCTATTTTATATGGCCCTTACGTAGATACGGTAGGGAAGAACAAGCGGGTGATTGAAGAGTATATCCGCAATCAGTTGAGTGAAGACGAAATGATGGATCAGATCACGATGAAAGAATACATTGACCCGTTTACGGGTAGCAAGAATAAAAAGGCATAAAAACAGGCCGCTTTAGCGGCGGCCTGTAATGGTAATGCGGTGTCAAACTTTTCAATGCCCCTTTAGGGGGTTTGCCTGTAATGACCCTTCTAGGGGCTGTGCAAACCACTAGTTTACTAGTGGTTTTGATTTTACGGGTGGGTTACTTCAGCTCCTCTAACCGCCCAGCCTGGATGGCATCAATGTTCCGCGCCAGCTTCTCCCGCGGCCAGTCCCACCAGCGCAGCGCCAGCAGGGCGTCGATGGTGGCGTCGTCGAAGCGCCGGCGGATGGGCTTGGCAGGGACGCCGCCCACGATGGTGTAGGGGGGCACGTCCTGGGTGACCACCGCACGGGTGCCGATGATGGCGCCGTCGCCGATGGTGACGCCGGAGAGGAGGACGGCCTCGTAGCCGATCCACACGTCGTTGCCGATGGTGATGTCTCCCTTGTTGTCCCACGCCTGAGCCACGTGGGCCTTGTCCAGTCCCCACTCCTCAAAGAACAGGGGGAAGGGGTAGGTGGAGAGGGAACGGAGGGTGTGGTTGGCGCTGGTGAACAGGAACTTCGCCCCGCAGGCGATGGAGCAGAACTTGCCGATGACCAGCTTGTCCCCGTTGATGGGGTAGTGGTAGAGCACGTTGTTCCGCTGGAAGTCCCGGGGATCGTGGACGAAATCGTTGTACATGGTATAGTCCCCCACCTGGATGTTGGGGTCCGTGATGGCGGGTTTCAGGTAGATGGTCTGGGTGTCCCCGGTGCGAGGGAACAGGGTGGTTGCCGGAATCGTCATAAAAATACCTCCAATGTGTGTGGTCGTTTTGTCAGTCGATCCCGGACAGTGCAATGCAACGCTTCACCGCATATCACCTCGATTTATGATCTTCTCCTGCCCAGATAGCGGCAGACTTGCTTTTGATAGGTCGCATACGCCGTCCCGAACACCGTGGGCAGGTAGCGCTCCTCCTGTAAGATCTGTAGATGGAGCATGACCATAGCCCAGAGGGTGAACAGGAGAAGGGGCAGGTTGAAAAAGAGCAGCAAAATGCCCAGATACATCAGGTCAAACCCCAAAAAGGCCGGGTTCCGGCTGTACCGGTAGATGCCGGTGGAGACGAACTCCGTCCGGTCGGTCTCCGGGATGCCCGCCCGCCAGCTGTCCCGCATGGTCAACACGGCGACGAGAAAGATGCCATCTCCCACCAGACCCAGCACCGCACCCAGCGCCCGGACGCCGCCAGGCAGGCAGCTCCACTGGAACCCAATGGACAGCAGCTGCACCGGCACGATCAGCCCCGTAGCGGCGGCCATCAGCACCTCCACCCGGTGGAGGTCTTTTTCTTTGCGCCGTCCCATCTGTCGGGTCTGGATGCCGCGGCGCTTTTGCGCCAGCTGCTTGGTAAAATAGATGCCATAAAAGAGAAGCAAAATGGCCAGGGCGGCCAGTTGAAAGCCCATAACGGTTCCTCCTGTTATCCGTTGCACTGCATCGGCGTGTACCGCAGCCCGTCCGTGACCTGCTCCGCCGCTGTGGACACAAAGCCCAGCCGTTCGTAGACCGGGACGGCGTAGGGGGAGGAGTGGACGGTAAAGACCTGGACAGGGTAGTCCTGCCGCATGGCCTCAAAGAGTGCCCGACCGATGCCTCGTCGGTGGTGGTCTGCGCGGACGAAGAACCCGCCGATGTGCTGGGGCGCACGCATACAGAGGATGCCCACCAACGTACCTCGGTCGAAGGCACCGTAAAAATGCAGCGCCCGCAGCCGTTCCTGGTCGTGGAGACTAGCACGGAAGGTAGCAATGCCCTCCGGCGGATACTCCGGCGCTTCAAAAGCGGAAAAGACCTCCCAGATCAGCGCCAGCGCAGCGGGAATCTCCTCTGCGCTTAACCGCCGGACAGGATACCGGCAGGGGTCTCGGGTCAGGGCGTACAGCGCCACGTCCAGTGACTTGCCATTTTTGAAGCCACCGTTTTTCAGGATGCCTTCCAGCTGAAATCCAGCCTTCTCCAGCACCCGGCGAGAGCTGGTGTTATAGGAAAATGGCTCCGCGTAGAGGCGCAGCAGGTCGGTCTCGGCGAAAAGTGTTTGGCACAGCTGCCGTACTGCGTCGGTCATCACCCCCGCGCCCCAGTGAGATCGCGCCAGATAGTATCCCACCTCCGCCGTCCGGCTGTGGATGTTCTCCTGCCGGTTGGCGCTGATAGAACCGACCACTGTGCCATCCACTTCAATGGCGTAGGCGAAGGTGGTGTTGGGGTCAGCGTCCCGCATGGCTTGGATATAGTCCAAGGCGTCCGCCTCGGTATAGGGGTAGGGGAGACCGTCCCGCAGGTTGTTCAGAATGGCAGGGTCAGACAGGGCAGCGGACAAGGCTCTGGCGTCGCTCCGCTGCCAGGGGCGTATGATACAGGACATCAAGCATCCTTCCTTTCTCAAAAGGTCCTCAGCGTCCTGCGTCTGTGCGTCTGCGCGTGATTCTGCCTTCAGTATAACGGTGGAGCGGGAAAATCGCAAGACCAAACGGTCTGTCGTCAGGGCTTCTTGTGCCGATTGGCCTTGTTGACCTTGGCGATCTCCTTGAATTTCCGCTCCTTGGAGGCCAGATACCCGCCTGCGTCCTGGGCATAGGCATTCTCCGCTGTCAGCTT
>OGCO01004275.1_pt1 | contig 15453 bp, 14 predicted proteins | sample 1570171 | NCBI WGS metagenome assembly OGCO01 (sample SAMEA4370583, study PRJEB24528) | human gut metagenome | reverse complement strand
CTCCCTGCCTTCAGCTGGTGAGGGTCGAGCTTGGCCATATCCAACCGCACCTGGTCACCAGCGCCTACGCTGATGACGAAACCGACCTTCTGGCCGTCCCGGTAGTAGAACCCGTCCTCGCCCTTGGTACATCCGGCGGCCTCCAGCGTTTTCATGGCCTTGTCCGGGTCGTAGTCGTAGTGCTCCACGTCCTCGCAGTTGTAGATGTTCCGCTGCAGCGGCCCATAAGCCACCTCGCCAGCCCCCAACAGCACCGCGTCGATCATGGCCTGCCGGTCGATGGCGTAGTTGCAGGCGGGGATTAGGTCGGCGTTCTTTTGCCAGTATTCGTTGCCGAAATTGTACAAAATGCCGCGATAGTCAGACGTTTTCATCTCATACACCGTCTGGCCCTTGGCGTCGGCAAAGGTCTTGGCGTCCTTGGGCGTCACCTGGGACAGGTTCAGCTCCCCGGATTTCAGCTGCAATGCCTTGGCGTTGGAGTCGGGGACGATGCGGAAGATGATGGTCTCAATATTGGCCTTGCCGCGGAAATAGTCCTCGTTCCGCACCAGGGTGATGGCCTGCCCTGCGTCCCAGGACGCCAGCTTGTAGGGGCCGGTACCGATGGGATGGCGGAAGTAGTCATCGGTCTGCAAGTCCTTGCCCTCCAGCAGGTGCTTGGGCAGGATGGCCATGGTCATGTAGTCCAGGAAGGCGTAGTTGGGTTCGGCCAGCTGGAATTTCACCGTGTGGTCATCCACCACGGTGATCTTTTCCACGTCCTCATAGTTGGAGGCGTTTTCTGACTCGTTTTTCGGGTCCTGGATGGCCTCGATGGTGAACTTTACGTCCTCGGCGGTGAATTTCTCCCCATCGTGCCAAGTCACGTCCTGACGGAGGTGGAAGGTGTAGGTGTTGGTGTCCTTGTCCAGCTCCCAGGATTCTGCCAGACGGGGCACCACCTGGTTGTCCTGGTCGTGGCCGGTCAGCCCGTCAAAGAGCAGGGCGTTGATCTCCCCATGCTCGTCCAGAGCGGGGTTGATGCGGGTGTAGTCGTTGCTGCCGTAGACCAGGGTGTTGGATTTGGCACTGCTGGCAGAGGCGGCGGCAGAGGACGCCGTACCGGCGCTGCCGCAGGCAGTGAGGGTCAGCGCCAAGGCTAAGGCCAGCGCCAGGATAGGTTTTCTTGCTTTCATGGTTCTTCTCCTCGTTTTTTCGGGGCAGGAGTGCGCACTTCTCCTTTTGTCTTTTTCATTTTAACATGGTAAATCGCCTGCCGGAAGCCCCCTGGGGGGTTCTGCGGAGCAGAAAATTTCTCTCGTTTTGTTGGATTTCCAACCGTCTTTTTCACTTCCATCCGGTATGATACCATCGAGGATAAAAAAAGACACACCTTGAGGAGGTTCCCTGCTATGAAAAAGAAAGTTGCTCATTTTGACCGAGACAAATGCGTCGGCTGCGGCGCCTGCGTCAACGCCTGCCTGGAGGGCGCGGTGGCCCTGGTAGACGGCAAGGCCATGCTGGTGAAGGAAGACCACTGCGACGGCCTGGGCAACTGCCTGCCCAACTGCCCCGTAGGCGCCATCACCTTCGAGGAACGGGACATCACCCCCGCCGCCCCGGACGCCTGCGACTGCCACGGCCATGAACACCACGAGCATCACGCCCACCACGGCCACGGCTCCGCCAACCACACCTGCCCCAGCGCTCAGCCCCGGCAGCTCCAGCCCCAGGCAGTGCCTGCCGACGTGATGGCCGGTCTGACCGGTATGGCCCCCACCAGTATGCTGGCCCAGTGGCCCGCTCAGATCAAGCTCATGCCCCTGAAGGCTCCCTACTACGACGGCGCCAACCTGCTGGTGGCCGCGGACTGCACCGCTTACGCTTATGCCAACTTCCACGCCCAGTTCATGCGCAACCACGTGACCCTCATCGGCTGCCCCAAGCTGGACGACGTGGACTACACGGAAAAGCTCACCGCCATCATCCGGGACAACAACATCAAGAGCGTGTGCATCGCCCGCATGGAAGTCCCCTGCTGCGGCGGTCTGGAACAGGCCGTGAAGAACGCCCTCCAAGCCAGCGGCAAGTTCCTTCCCTGGCAGGTGGTCACCATCTCTATTGACGGGCATATCCTCGATTGACCTGCTCCCAACGCAGACGTCTCACCAGGGCGTCTGCGTTTTTTAATTTTGGTTACAAACTGCAACCATTTTTAACCGTTTTTTACGCCTTTGTTGTTGTTCCGTCGATTTTGTCCCGCTATACTAGAGTGGAATCGAAGGAAAAGGGAGGAATGCTCGAATGAAACACGTACGCTTGACTCGTCTCGCCACCGGCGCTCTGGCCGCCGCCCTGGCCGTCTCCCTGGTGGGCTGCGGCGCAGGGAACCAGACCCCATCTGCCTCGTCCGCATCGGCCGCGGCATCCACCGCCGCCACCGCCCGCAAGACCCAGATCCAACTGTACTACGCAGACGCCCAGTGCGATTTCCTCCAGACCCGCACGGTGGAGCTCAATGAGCTGACCCCGGAGACCCTTTTGCAGGTGCTCCAGGCCAACGGGATGCTGGACAAGGATGTGAAGATGCAGAATTGGCTGGCCACCGACCGTGACGACCCCTATCGGGACACCGTGCTGACCCTGGATCTGTCCAAAGCCTTCCAAGACCAGCTCAGCGCCAACGCCGCCACCGAGCACACCATCCTGGCCAGCCTGGTCAACACCTTCCTGGACGCCTACCGGGCCACCGAGATCACCCTGACCGCCGACGGCAAGCCGTTGGAAGCTAAGACGGTACAGACTTCGGAGCCGTTCACCTACATGAACCTGGCGCTGACCCCCACCTTCCAGACGGAAGCCACCATCGACGGCAAGCAGGAGCCGCTGACCCTGACCTGGGCCAGTGCCATGGGCTGTGCCATCGGCTATGACGCCAACATCCTGAAGCCCGACCCCACCAGCAGCATCGCGCCCCTGGCCTTCCGGGGCATCGACCAGACAGATGTCACCTTCACAGTGATGCTCAGCAGCACCCCTGCCGCTCAGCTGGTGGAGGAGTCCAAGCAGCAGTCGGAGTACGCGGAATCCACCGTGACCCTGGAACGCTCGGGCTACCAGGCCACCCGCCTGACCCTGCCGGACACCCCCCGGGAGAAGGACGTGGATTACACCGTCCCCGTGCTCTACTTCCTGGAAGCCGGGAAGCACACCTGGTGCATCTCCTACTCCCTCCCCGCCAGCCAGCAGAAGGCACTCCAGCCCAAGCTGGACGCCATGGCCAACAGCTTCTGCCTGACCACGCCGGACAACTAAATCCGCCCTCTCTCTTGCCCCTGCCGTTTGGAATCCTCCACGGCGGGGGTTTTTCTCTGGGATTTGACAGGATGCGGCAGACAGGGTACAATAAACCTATCATTTTATGGTACTCCGGAGGCGATGTGTGATGGCAAAATACCCCCGCCAGAAGTTAAAACTGTTCTACCTGCGCAACTTCCTCCTGCGCAACAGCGACGAGGAACACCTGGTGACCATCAAGGACATGATCGCCCACCTGGCCAGCCACGACATCTCCGCCGAGCGCAAGAGCCTGTACTCCGACCTGAGCCTGCTCCAGGACTACGGCATGGACATCGTGCGCACCCCCAAGGGCTACTACGTAGGCAGTCGGGAGTTTGAGCTGCCGGAGCTGAAGCTGTTGGTGGACAGTGTCCAGTCCTCCAAGTTCATCACCCACAAAAAGACCGGCACCCTCATCCACAAGCTGGAGTCCCTGGCCAGCGTCCACGAGGCCAAGCAGCTCAACCGGCAGGTCTTTGTGATGAACCGCATCAAGAGCATGAACGAGTCCATCTACTACAACGTGGACGCCATCCACAACGGCATCGCCCAACAGCGGCAGATCCAGTTCCACTACTTCGAGTACAACCTGAAAAAGGAGCAGGTGTTCCGAAAGCAGGGCGCCTGGTATCAGGTCAGCCCCTACGCCCTGACCTGGGACGATGAGAACTACTACATGGTGGCCTACGATGCCGCTGCGGAGCAGATCAAGCACTATCGGGTGGACAAGATGGCCGACATCACCATGACCGACCAGCCCCAAGCAGGGGCGGAAGCCTTTGCCGCCTTGGATATGGGCGTGTATGCCAAAAAGGTCTTTGGGATGTTCTCCGGTCAGGAGCGACCGGTGAAGCTGCGGGTGGCCAACCATCTAGTGGGCGCCATGCTGGATCGGTTCGGAAAAGAAATTTCCATCGTCCCCGATGGCGACGACCACTTCACCCTTCTGGTCAACGTCATCATCAGCCCCCAGTTCTTCGGCTGGACCTGTGCCTTTGGCTCGGACATCGAGATCTTGGAGCCTGCCTCGGTGCAGGAGCAGTTTTTGGCACACCTGGACGGCATCCGGGCGCAATATACCTCTGATTAAAGCTGATTAAAGCAAATCCCCTGTGGCAGCACCACAGGGGATTTTTTATTCGTCGTTCATGTCATAGTATTCGTCCGCCGCCTCGTCGTAGTTGTCAAACTCGTCGGCGTTCTCCTCAAAAAAGTCCTCCGGGTTGTCGTAGTCACGGGCTTCGTAGGCGTCGTCCTTCTCCTCCCGCGTCGTCCCGCTGCTGCTGCGCCAGTGTGCCTTCTGCCGCACGCCCGGTTCGGGGTTGCCAAAGTTACCGGAGCCGGAGACACCGCCGCTGCTGCGCTTGGTCGTCTTCTTTTTCTTCTCCTGTTTCGAACTGCCAGACGTCTTCTCTTCCAGCCCTTCGTTGCACGTGCGGAAGGAATCCACCCGGCCATCGGTGGCCACTGCCTCCAAGGACATATAGAGAGAATTCTCGCCCAGCCAGTAGAACAGCTCTCGCTTTATTGTGCCGCCGCGTTGGAGCGTTGTGGTCCTATCCATATAGGCATCACACGGCCCCAGCTTGGTCTTATTGATGTACTTGGTGGACATCCCCGGATAAGGCTCATGATCCTTTAGATAGGCCAGTATATACGAGTCCCGCGTCTCATTGTACAGCGCCGCATAGGAGCCAGCACTCTCCTCTGTGTACCAGTCAAAAAACGCGGATAACAGCTGGAGCTGCTCTTCCACCGAGGCCCCTTGCGCCACCCCTTGCTCATACGCCAGATACGCCTCTCCAGCCCACCGGAACGGCCCTGCGTTCCCCATGTGCTGCGCCGCCGCCTCAAAATCCTCCGCCTGGATGGCTTTCATACCCAAGTCCAACTGACGCTGTCCCCGGTATCGATCCACGCCGTCCCAAAAGGATCTGGGCAGTAAAATGAGCGCGATGATGAGTGCCTCAATCGCAAATACACAGACCACCAGCACCTTTTTCCCTCTGCTCAATGTCTTCCATGTATGGACTTTTCGTTCCTTCACCGGTTCCAACGGTTTGTTCTGTTCCTCCATCACGCATTCCCCTTTCTCCCACCATTATACCATTTCCCCCACAGCTTCGGAAGTGTTTTCCACCCTCTTTTCAAATCCCCTCGGATGTTGTATCATACACCTATCCAACCAAGAACGGAGGCATTGCCATGCGTTACGATTTTGACCGGCTCATCAACCGCCGGAACACCAACAGCTTGAAATTTGACTTCGCCGTAGAGCAAGGCCGCCCGGCGGACGTGCTGCCCCTGTGGGTGGCGGACATGGATTTCCCCGCCCCTCAGCCGGTGCTGGACGCCCTGCGGCAGCGCGTTGACCACGGCATCTTCGGCTACACTGACACCAAGCCGGATTATTACGCCGCCTTAGCTCACTGGTACTCCACTCGCTTCGGCTGGGAGACGGAGCCAGAGTGGCTGATGAAAACCCCCGGCGTGGTCTTCGCCCTGGCCACCGCCATCCGCGCCCTGACCCAGCCCGGCGACGCCGTGCTCATCCAGCCGCCGGTCTACTACCCGTTCTACAACGTGGTGCGCAATAACGGCCGGAAGCTGGTGGAAAATCCGCTGGTGGAGCGAGACGGCAAGTTTGAGATAGACTTCGACGACCTGGAAGCCAAGATTCAGAGCGAATCCGTGAAGATGCTGCTCCTGTGCAGCCCCCACAACCCGGTCTGCCGGGTGTGGACAGCGGACGAGTTGCGCCGCGTGGGCGACTTGTGCCAGCAGCACGGTGTCTTCGTGGTCTCCGATGAGATCCACTGCGATTTCGCCTTCCCGGAACACCCCCACACCATGTTCCTGCAAGCCAACCCCCACCTGTCCCACCAGGCCATGGTCTGCACCGCCCCCAGCAAGACCTTCAACCTGGCCGGGTTACAGGCGTCCAACATCTGGATCCCCGACGCCGCTGTGCGGGAGAAATTCCAGGCGGAACTGGATCGCGTCGGCTACTTCGAGCTGAACACCATGGCCGTCATCGCCTGCCAGACCGCTTACGAGTCCGGCGCCGACTGGCTGGACCAGTGCAAAGCCTACCTGCGGGGCAACCTGGACTTCTTGCGGGAGTTCCTGCGCACCCGCCTGCCTCAGCTGCGCCTCATCGAGCCGGAGGGCACCTACTTCGCCTGGGTGGACTGCTCCGGCCTGGGGCTGGACTCCTACGCCCTCAACGACCTCATCCTCCACAAGGCCAAGCTTTGGCTGGACGCCGGCCACATCTTCGGCAAAGCCTGGGCACAGTACCAGCGCATCGTCCTGGCCTGCCCCAGGAGCACCCTGGAAAAAGCCCTGAACCAGCTGGAAGCCGCTATCCAGACCCTATAACGCTACAAAACCCCGACCGTTCTTCGGAACGGCCAGGGTTCTTTGCTCAGTTGCTGTCCCCTCGGGTGAGCAGCTTCACCCAACGGTAGCGGTTGCAGGTGATGAAGTTGGGTATGCACTTCAAAATCTGGTCCGCCTTCAAAAAGGCGAAGGTGACCACCGGCGGGAACTGGAACACGAAGGCGCTCAATGCGGCGCTGGGGATGGTAAAGAGCCACATGAACAGGTTGTCCACCACGGCCGCGTATTTGGTGGAGCCGCCTCCGGCGATGATGCCTCCCTCCACCGGGTACTCGTAGCAGCTGCCGATGCTGGCCACGCTGAGGACGGTCATGAAGTCCACCGCCATGGCCTTGACCTCCGGGGAGACGGTGTAGAAGTTCACAATCCAGTCCTTGCACAAAAAGAGCATCCCGCCGGAGAACAGACCGCCCAGGAGGAAGATGCCCTGCATGGTCTTGGAATAAGCCTTCACCTTGTCCAGCTTCCCCGCCCCGATGGTCTTGCCGGTGACCACCGAAGCGGTGTTGGCACAGGCAGCGCCCAGGACAGCGAAGATCTCAAAGAGGATGATGGCGATGCTGTTGGCGGCGATGGCGGTGGCGCTCATGTGGCCGGGGATGGCGGTCTGTGCCGCCTGCGCCACACCCCAGAGGAGACCGGAGATGACGATGGGCGTGGAGACCTTCAGGTAGTCCTGCAAATAGGTGCCGTCCCACTTCAAAATCTCCCACAGCTTCATGTGGAGCTTTTTGTCGAGGCACAGGATGTACACCAGGATGATGCCCAGCTCCACCAACCGGCTGACCAGAGTGGCCACAGCGGCACCCACGATGCCCAGCTCCGGCGCGCCGAAGTTGCCGTAGATGAAGCAGTAGTTGAGACAGACGTTGATGCAGATGGTGGAGCAGGACATGACCGTGCCGATCATGGCGGTCTCCACGCTCTGGAGGGCGTACATGAGGGAGTTGGACAGGCCGAACACCGGATAGGTCCAGCAGATGACCTGCAAATAGCGCACCCCTTCCCCGATGACCGCCTCATCCCCGGTGAACAGCCCCAGCACCCCCGCCGGAGCCAGCTGAGAGATGGCGAAGAAGATGACGCCGCTCAAAAAGCCGCACTTGACCCCCAAAGAGATAATTTTCTTGATTGGCCCCGTCCGCTTCTGCCCCCAGTATTGGGCGGCCAGCACCACGATGCCCATGCCGATGCCGGCAGCGATCTGCTGTAAGGTGAATTGGAGCTGATTGACCAGGGATGCCCCGGACAGCGCCAGCTCGGAGTAGCGACCCAGCATGATGTTGTCCGCCAGGTTCACCGCCAGCGCCGCCAGCTGTTGGAGGACGATGACGAAGAGCAACGGAAAGAAGGTGCGGTAGAAGGACGCGTCCTTCACAAAAATCCCCAACACCTTCTTCTCTCTGTCCGGCGGCAGCACGGTATATTCTTTCTTCCTCATGTCCTCGCTCCTCTCTTTTCTGCGCAATAGCCCTATTGTACACAAAAAGAGTCTGCCAGGCAAGCCTTACCCTTCCTTTTCCCCCTTGCTGTTTCGATATTCCGTCGGCGTTTTCCCCGTCTGCTTTTTGAAGAAGCGGTTAAAGGAGGACAGACTGGAAAAGCCTGTCCCATAGGCGATGTCTATGACCTTTTCCTCCGTTCCTTCCAGCAGCTCCTCCGCCGCTCGCAGACGCCGGGCATCGGTATACTCCTTGGGCGTCATCCCGTACACCTGCTTGAAAATATCCGTCAACCGCCGCGGCGTCAGACCGATCTCCTTCCAGGAGTCCGCTGCATCCAGCTTCTGCTTCACCTCCCACGCAATGTCACGCATGGGCTGGTATTCCAGCAGGTCGCTGCGGCAGCGCTTGCACGGGCGAAATCCCGCCGCCCTGGCCTGTTCCGCCGAGGCAAAGTAGCGGACATGCTCCCGCTTGGGCAGCTTAGAGCGACAGGATGGGCGGCAAAAGATGCCCGTCGTTTTCACCGCATAGAAGAACAGCCCGTCATAGCTGGCGTCCGAATGCTTGACTGCCTCCCACATCTCCTGCTCGGTCATCTCATCCCCTCCACGTTCTGTTACAGATTTTTCAGGATGAGGGAAAGACCGGAGAGCACCAGCAGAACCGACATGAGCTTCCGAACCAGTTTTTCATCCATCCTACGGCTGCACTTCATCCCCAGGAACACCCCCAACAACACGAACGGCGCCAGTATCAGCGCCATCTTCACCGTGTCCAGCGTGAGCAGATGCAGGGCGCTGTAGAGGATGATGCGAAAGGTGTTGTCCACGATGAACACCGCACTGATATTGGCCTTGAACGCAGCCGTATTGTCTGTCACCCGGCTGACATAGGCCGCCAGCAACGCACCGACCCCAAACAGACCGCACAGCGCGCCCCCAGCCACACCGATGAGAGCCAGCAAGATTTTGGATGCCCGCGCCTGCTGTTTGCGGTACTCCTGTGAGAGCATCTCTGCACCGAGCAAGACGACCACCACGCCGAACACCAGCTTGATGGCACGGACGTCCACGTTTTTCAGCAGCAGCGCACCCGGGATACTCCCCGCCAGCACCAGCGCTGACAAGGGCACATAGACTTTGGGGTCCAGGCTCTTCCGATTGTTCCACGCCAGGACCACGTTCGCCGGGTAGCCCATCAGCAGGTCGATGGGAGAGATGTTGGCATTTGCCGTGCCAAAGCTCATGATCGTCGTGAACACCAACGTGTTGGCAAATCCACACAAGCCCTTGATGGCATACGACACGGTCGCCGCGATCACCCATAAAATCATACCGATCTCCCCCAGTCCTTTGCACAAATCGTGCTATTTTTCACTTTTCAGCATAACATAAACGCTGCTGCATTGCGACGCAAAAACGGAAATTCAATTTTTACCCACTCCAACTTTCCCCCATATGCAACAACCTCCGCAGGAAGGACTCCCACGGAGGTTGTGCTATCGTTCAAATTGAGTTTACACCTGGAACATGGGCGTAGACAGATACCGGTCCCCGGTATCCGGCAGCAGCGCCACGATGGTCTTGCCCGCGTTCTCCGGCTGTTTGGCCAGTTCGATGGCCGCCCACAGAGCCGCCCCGGCGGAGATGCCCACCAGGAGACCTTCCACCTGACCCATCTCACGCCCCAGCTGGTACGCGTCCTCGTTGGTGACGGGGATGATCTGGTCATAGATGCCGGTGTCCAGCACCTCAGGCACGAAGTTGGCCCCGATGCCCTGGATGCCGTGGGGGCCAGCCTTGCCCTGGCTCAGCAGAGGCGAGGACGCCGGCTCCACAGCCACCACCTTCACGTTGGGGTTCTGCCCTTTCAGATAGCGACCCACGCCGGTGATGGTGCCGCCGGTGCCCACACCGGCCACGAACACGTCCACCTGCCCGTCGGTGTCCGCCCAGATCTCCGGGCCAGTGGTGTCCTCATGAGCCTTAGCGTTGGCCGGGTTGACGAACTGGCCGGGGATGATGCTGTTGGGGATCTCCTCCGCCAGCTCTTCCGCCTTGGCCACGGCACCCGCCATGCCCTTGGCACCCGGCGTCAGCACCAGCTCCGCCCCGAAGGCGGTCATCAGCAGGCGGCGTTCCATGCTCATGGAGTCGGGCATGACGATGATGACCCGATAGCCCCGGATGGCACCCACCGACGCCAGGCCGATACCGGTGTTGCCGGAGGTGGGTTCGATGATGACGGAGCCGGGCTTTAATAGCCCCTTCTCCTCCGCGTCGTTGATCATGGCCAGCGCCACACGGTCCTTCACGGAACCGGCCGGGTTGAACCCCTCCAATTTCACCAGCACCTTGGCCTTCAGCTGGTATTTCTCCTCCAAATGGGTCAGCTCCATCAGCGGGGTCTTGCCGATGAGCTGTTCTGCGGATGTATAGATGTTGCTCATATTCAAAAGCCTCCCAGGTTCGTTGTTCTCGTTTTCCAGTTTACCCTGCCCACCTGCCAACGTCAAGTGCTCTTTCCTCCATAAACCTGTTGATTTCCTACTTACCCTGTACTATAATAGGTTGAAAGGAGGGAATCCCATCATGATGATTTCGACAAAAGGGCGTTACGCCCTGCGGCTGATGGTAGATCTGGCCGAGCATCAGCAGGAAAATTACATACCGCTCAAGGAGATCGCCCAGCGCCAGGAGCTGTCGGAAAAGTACCTGGAGAGCATCATCAAGCTGCTGGTACGGGATCACCTTCTGGAGGGCGTCCGAGGCAAGGGCGGCGGCTACCGTCTGACCCGACCACCGGAGTGCTACACCGTGGGCAGCATCCTGCGCCTGACCGAAGGCTCTCTGTCCCCCGTGGCCTGCCTGGGGCAAGGGGAAAGCGAATGCCCCCGCGCCAATGAGTGCCCCACCCTGCCCATGTGGCGGAAGCTGGAGACCCTCTTAAATGGCTTCTTCGACAGCATCACCCTGGCCGACCTGATGGACACGGATCAGGTGGGGAACGATTACGTTATTTAATATTGAAAGGCTCCCTCTGCGAGACAGCCTCCCCCGATACGGGGGAGGTGGCACGAAGTGCCAGAGGGGGAGCGCTGTCGCCGCAGGCGACCGAGGGAGACGCAAAAGAATTAACGACAGCTAAATCGCAGGCTCTCTCTCCCCCCACCCGCTTCGCGGGAGCCCCCTCTCAGAGGGGGCCTTTTTTATCGGCATCCAATCCCCTTTTTTGTCTCATTTGACAGTTTTCGACTCTTATTTACCGGTTTCTATTGCTTTTTTGTCATATCGTATACTATAATATCGTATGCTATAATAAGGTATAAAACTGTTAAATTTACCGCAAGAGAAACTGGGGTACTGAATGAGCGATAAACAACGGATCTTAATAGCTGACGATTCAGAGATGAACCGCGCCATCCTTACCGAAATGCTGGGCGAGGAATACGAGATCCTGGAAGCAGAAAACGGCCAGCAGGCCATCGAAATGATCGAGAAAAACAGCGGCATTGATCTGCTGCTGCTGGACATCATGATGCCGGTAAAAGACGGCTTCGATGTGCTGGCTGCCATGAATCAATATCACTGGATCGACGAACTGCCGGTCATCATGATCTCGGCCGAAAACGCCACCTCTTTCGTAGAGCGCGCCTACGATCTGGGCGCGACCGACTATATCAGCCGCCCCTTTGATATGGCGGTGGTGCGCCGCCGTGTGGTCAACACCCTGATGCTGTACGGCAAGCAGAAGCGCCTGATGCAGCTGGTGGCCGACCAGATCTACGAAAACGAAAAATCCAACTCGCTGATGATTACCATCCTCAGCCATATTGTCGAGTTCCGCAATGGCGAGAGCGGCCTGCACGTGCTGCACATCCGCACCTTCACCGAGATGATCCTGCGCAAGCTCATCACGATGACCGACAAGTACCCGCTGACCGAGACGGAGATCAGCCTCATCACCATGGCGTCCGCCCTGCACGACATCGGCAAGATCAACATCCCCGAAACCATCCTGAACAAGCCCGGCAAGCTCACGCAGGAAGAGTTCGAGATCATGAAGACCCACACCGCCATCGGTGATAAGATTTTGCACGAGCTGCCGTTCGAGCAGGACGCGCCGCTGGTCAAGACCGCGCGCCAGATCTGCCGCTGGCACCACGAGCGCTACGACGGCCGCGGCTACCCCGACGGGCTGAAGGGTGACGACATCCCTATCGGCGCCCAGGCCGTGGCGCTGGCCGACGTCTACGACGCCCTGACCAGCGAGCGTTGCTACAAAAAAGCCTTTGACCATGATACCGCGCTGCACATGATCTTAAACGGCGAGTGCGGTACCTTCAATCCCCTGCTGATGGAGTGCCTGGTGGAGATCAGCGAGGATCTGCGCAGCAAACTGCACAGCGGCGCGATGGACCACGACTACCTGGCCGAAGCCCAGCAAATTTCCGCCAAGGTGCTGCACAACAGCAACCTGCCCGAGCAGGACAACACCAGCCGTGCGCTGTCGGCATCCTCCATCAAGACGGATTTCTTCCTCCACCACACCCACTCGGTGCAGTTCGACTACAGCGCCGCCACCAATGTGCTGACCCTGTCGGACTACGCGGTGCGGCATCTGCATGGCCCTCAGACCCAGCAGCTGACCGAGGCGACCTCGCAGTATTTCTTTTCGCCGGATGATATGCGCAAGCTGCAAAAACGGCTGCATGCCACTACTCCGCAGAATCCCGAGGTAAAAATGCGCGCCCAGCTGCCGGTGGACGGCAAGTACCGCTGGTTCCGCGTTTACGCCCGGGCCATCTGGTCGGACGATACCAACCCGGTCTATCTCGGCGCAGTGGGTGAATGTCACCCCGTGCAGGGCACAGAGCTGCCGGACAAGGGCGAGAATGTCAACCTGGGCACCACCGAGGGCGTGCAGGCCATGATGCGCGGCATGGAACAGATCTTTGACGTGGTGCGCCTGGTGGATGTGAAAAAGAATACTGTATGGACTTTTGATGAAACCGGCAAGCTGAAACCCACCAATCACCCCTGCCATGCGGTGTGGAACAAGAACCTGCCCTGCAGCAACTGTTCGTCCTTCCGCGCCTTTACCCAGCATAGCCAGATCTCCAAGCTGGAGTTCAACGACGGCAAGACCTATCAGGTGCTTTCCAAGTATATTGAGGTGGACGGCACCCCCTGCGTACTGGAACTGGTAAGTAAGCTGGAAGAAAACCCGCTGCTGACCGTGGACGGCCGCAACCTGCTGAGCGATAACATGAGCGCCTACAGCCAGGCCCTCTACCGCGACCCCCTGACCAACGCCTACAACCGCCGCTATTACACCGAGCAGAGCGAGGCTTTCGCCAATGCCGAGGGCGTAGCGATGATCGACGTGGACAATTTTAAGGCCGCCAACGACACCTACGGCCACCAGGCCGGCGACGAAACGCTGCGCCTGATCGTACGCGGCATTACCGACTGCATCCGCAGCAGCGACATCCTCATCCGCTACGGCGGGGACGAGTTTTTGCTGTTCTTCCCCAGCATCCCCTCGGACATTTTTGCTTCCCGCCTGGAGGAGATTCGCCGCCGGGTGGAGAGCATCACCGTGCCGGGCTGCCCGAACTTCAAGCCCACCGTCAGCATTGGCGGCGTGTACGGTGCCCACCCGCTGGCCGATGCCATCCACCGTGCCGACCTGAAAATGTACGACGCCAAGCACGAGAGAAACCACGTGTCCGTGTCCATTTTACCCCCCCCCGCAACGGGATTTTGATGTGGAATAAGGAAGTTTAAAAGGAGTATTCACGATCATGACCCTGCAGGAATTTTACACCCGCATTGGCGGCAATTACGATGACACCCTCCGCCGCATTCCCAGCGAAGCCATCGTGCGTAAGTTTGTGCTGAAGTACCCCAACGACCCCAGCTTTGGCCAGCTGAAAGACGCCCTGGCCGCCCAGGATTGGGAGACCGCGTTCCGGGCTTCCCACACGCTGAAGGGCGTGGCCCAGAATTTGGGGATGGATCATCTGTATCAGGTATCCTCGGCCCTGTGCGAGGCTGTGCGCGGCCCCAAGCCCCTGACCGACCCTGCCCTGTGGCCTCCCGTAGAGGAGGCCCATGCCCAGGTGTTGGCAGCGATCCAAGAACTGTAAGCACCTATAAGGCTCCTCTGTCGCTTCGCGGGAGCCTCCCTCCCAGAGGGGGCCATTCCTCTCTGTCAGGAGTGTTGCCACGATGAATGCTGCAGAACGTCCCTGCCTTCTGCACCGGGTCCTAGCCCTGGCGGCGGCGCTGTTGCTGCTGGGCGGCCTGTTCCTCTCCCCTGCCCTTGGCCTGCATGCGCAGGCTGAGGAGATTTCCTCTACCCAAAAGCTGCGGGTGGGTTACTATGCCTGCACCTGCTGATGGCCGAGGACAACGAGCTGAACCGGGAGATCGCCGTGACCCTGCTGGAAGAACAGGGTGCCGCCATCACCACCGCCGAGAACGGCCGCGAGGCTGTGGAGTTGTTCCAGAACGCGCCCCAGGGCACCTTTGACGCCGTGCTAATGGACGTGATGATGCCCGAGAGCGGTATCCCCATTATCGCCATGACCGCCAACGTTTTTGCCGACGACGTGAAAGCCTGCCTGGAAGCGGGCATGAACTCCCACGTAGGCAAACCGCTGGATATGCAGGTATTGGCGGCGGAGATCTGCCGCCAGGTGCGGCGCTACACCGCCCTGCTGGAGAGCGCAGACTTTACAAAATTAGGAAATTAAAAAGTTGGTGCTTTCCTATTGCAATCCGGTATCTGACAAGCGTATAATAAGTTGATTATTGTTGTAATCAGCGCCGCACAATTCCCGCCGTCTCGGCGCTAAGGATTGTGCGGCATTGTCTTTATGTGTAGAGGGAGGATGTATCATGGCAACGAAGTATATTTTTGTTACCGGCGGCGTCGTTTCCGGGTTGGGCAAGGGCATTACCGCCGCCAGCCTGGGCCGCCTGCTGAAGACCCGCGGCCTGAAAGTGGCAAGCCAGAAGCTGGACCCGTATATCAACGTTGACCCGGGCACGATGAGCCCGCTGCAGCACGGCGAGGTCTTTGTGACTGACGACGGCACCGAGACCGACCTGGACCTGGGCCATTACGAGCGTTTTACCGATGAAAACCTGAACAAATACTCCAACCTGACTACCGGCAAGGTCTACTGGAATGTGCTGAACAAAGAGCGCCAGGGTGCCTACCTAGGCCAGACTGTCCAGATCATCCCCCACATTACCAACGAGATCAAGAGCTACAT
>OGCO01004274.1_pt1 | contig 15455 bp, 9 predicted proteins | sample 1570171 | NCBI WGS metagenome assembly OGCO01 (sample SAMEA4370583, study PRJEB24528) | human gut metagenome | reverse complement strand
CACATTGTATAGCTGAGAAATGTACGAAAACATCTCCTTCACCTTCTACAGATATAAATCCAAATCCTTTTTCGTTGTTAAACCATTTAACTACACCAGTTTTCATTGATAAATCCTCCTAAAAAAAACACAATTATTTAGCTACAATTATTGTAACCTTATTACTACTTTATCATACATACATATCTTTGTCAAATATTAATTAATTTATAACATTTATTGAAATTTAGTAATGAACTCTTATTAAGTGGAATCTTATAGTTTTATTACTCCAACCTAAATCCCATGGTACTAATAGCCTATCAGTATTATGGCAAGTTACTAAAGGATATCCTTTAGAATCCATTCCTGTTACTGTAGATACATGCGTTATTCTTCCACCTTTTTCATATGCTACAAAGTCTCCTGGTCTTAAATTATAAGATTCCTTATACGTTTCTTCATATGAACCTTTACATATTAAACTACCTCTACCACTATTTAATATATAATTTTTAAACCCTTGCGCATTTACCCAAGCCTTTGTTCCATCACGATTATTATAGTTCCATATAGAATTTTTCTTAAATCTTCCACTCTCATACATTATTTGTGATGCAAAGTTTGCACAATCGCCTCCGTCTGGATTAAAATTTTTATACTCTCTATTAAACTTAAACTCATATTCTTCTTCGGTTGAAACTCCACAATATCTATGAGCATAATCTATAGCCTTTTGTTGTTCTTGTGTTAATTGAATGTCAGGTTTTTGTTGAGCTAGTATATAACTTCTTATATCATCAGATTTAATATTCTCTAAATTTAAAGAATCTGCAAATGGGTCAGTATACCATTCTTTAGTTATAATATATTGATTATCTTTTATTTTGCTTTTCCATCGACAATTATTCCTTGTTTAAGAAGAAATTTTTTGTAAAATTTTTGTTCTGTATTAGTTAGTTCATCTTTAAATACAGGGCTATCTTCCGTCCCTGCATATCTCAGCATTTCGTATTCATCGTCGGTAAATACTGGAAATAATTTTCTACGCCAATTATTAATATTCACGTCTTTCACCATTTTTTCGTGATGGTCGTTGTCGTACTCTTTGGCGGATTTGTTCGGATTCATCCATTTTAGACTGTCGAATAGAATGACATGGACGATTTCGTGGAAGACCAACATTCTTTTACCTAACGAGGATGCTTCTCCGAACAATGTTTCGTCATAAGTCATGACATAGCCTGTGATTTTGCGGTTTTCAGTATTATATCTTAAATTAGTCGTTCCCGCTTTGGAAATACGCCCGAATTTTATAGTCAACTTCCCCTCAGCCTGAAGATTTCTGAGCATCTGGCTGCAAGCCCATGGAATGCCCAGGTTCACTTCGTTCCAGGCTGCGGTCAGTTGATCCGGTTTGGGATCCGAATGCCCTGCGGTGGGGATGTTATCGAGTTCTTCGCATTCGCCGTTGCAGAATTGGAACAGACATCCCGGATTCGTGCATTTGAATTCCCCGCCGTAACCGACGTCGATGCTTCCTTCCTGGGAGAAGCAGGTGCACGGGTGATGTTTGCAGATCGGGCAGCAGACGCATCTTTCCGAAAGGAATCCGCATACCGAACAATAGGAAGGGGTTACTTCGATCCCACATCCGTTCGGACAGACTCCCCAAACGGAGATCGAATTGCAGAACGGGCAGTATCCGAAACCTTCGTTGCCGTCGCTTTCCGAGTCGGAACTGCGGGTAACCAGAGCAAGGGTAGGGGTTGACATATACAGCCGGTCGATGACGTCCGTCGTATCGGCGTTTTCGTCGGTCGAACGCTGTCTCATGCCGACTTCCATCCGTCCTCCGTTGCGGTGCAGATAGGATGCGAGGTATCGGCCTTCCACGTCCGAAATGATTACATAACCCGAATAATCGCGGTCTCTCATAAACCGATAGGGGGTTTTCATGTCTTTCCGTTTGTTGTAGCAGGACGAATCCGGAATAAAGGTAGCGATAAAATAGCGTTTATTTCCGGTTTCGATGTTTTTTTGCAGAATCAATTTCATCGTTACGGTCGAGCCGTCGACGCTTCCGGCATGTCCGTCGGCTTTTCGCGGCGACCAGGCTTTCAGCGGAGTGCCTCCGACGCGCAGCGGAACTTCGAGGGTAACGACTTTGCCGTTTTCGTAGGTTTGCCGCAGGTCATTCCATAGAGGCGTCATTAGGGCGGCCTGTTCCACCTCGTTGAGTATCCCTTTGGTCGACTGTCCGTGACCGTGTCCGCAGTCTCCGTGTTCGTGTCGGCAGCCTATATGCACCATGCGCAGGTCTTCGGCCGTTTGTTCGAAATAGGCGCGGGCTTCCTGCGCCGGAAAATGTTCGGATGCCTTTTCTCCGACATCCCCTCCATAATCGCACGGATCGTTCGTGCAGCAATGAAAAAATAAGACGACGGCCGTAGTACCAGTCAGCCGCCATAGTCGATTCTTCATAAATTAAGTTTTGGTTCGTAAATAAATTTTAGGGTAGTTTTTTCCCGTTTCCAGGAAGGGAAGCGCGTAACTTCCCGATGCGATAGTTGATTTTTTACAAAGTTTCCACCTCTTATTGATAAATTATTGTATATTATATGTTTGGATTATAAATATAAAAAGCAGGGGATCTATTTAGGTTCCTTATAAGTGTCTTTTTTATTCTTCGATGACGTAATCCTTAAGCATTATTTAACATAATATATATTATAATCAAAAATATTTCCGAATCGTAAGAGCGCCGCAAACGATCGAATCATGTATGAATTATGCAAATCGATTCAGAGATAACTGTCCGTATTTTCAGGCGAACCGCGATCGGTCGGCGAATCGTGAGATCGGCCGCCGACTCTTGTTATTATTAATGGGAGATCTTTTTTAGCATAAAATAAAGATGTCCGGAATATCGGGATGTAATCAATGAAATACCGGGCAAGAATCGTTTTCTCCGAACGCAATCCGGTCTATAAGGGAATCGTAGAAAGGTCTATCAGGGGTTACATTATGTTAAATTATTTTCTGTTTTTTACCGGGGCTTGTAAGAGATGCAGGTGCCGTTCTTCAGGAAGATTACGATGCGCTCGATGTCTGGCTCCGAGAACTCGGTTTCCGATATCTGTTTTTTTGTATCTATGGATGGATGGTTGGTTGGTACTTCCGGGGAAGTCGCACCGGGAGTTCCCGGAATCTTTCGTTCCGGTTGGCCGACCGAAGATTCCGTTGCCGGGATATTCGCCGTTTCAAAAAGATTCGCGGACAGCCGGAATTCCTGCGACGGATTCGGATTCGGCGAAGACGAAACATCCGGACGGTATGCGGAACCTTTCCCCAGTAGAAACCATTCCGGATTTACTTTCGGGAAACGTAACAGCATTTTTTCGATAAACTCGAAACTGGGTTTATTGCGTCCGCTGATGATGTGCGATATGGTCGCCGGTTGCACTCCCAGAATTTCAGCCAGACGGGAAGCCGATAGCTTCTCCATTTCCATAAATTTCAGCAATCTTTCCCGCATATTCGGATTTTTTACAAAGTTAAACAGTTTTACAAAAATAAACAAACCGTATTTCACGAATGTAAATACATATGTAAAAAAGGATAAGTTACATGTGTGAAATATTGGAAACGGAAGAAGACCTCGAAAAGGAAGGTCTTTTATTTAATATAAATTGATTATTTATTTTATATAATATATAATACTGATTTTCAATGACTATAATCTTTAATTGTCGTTGTAATAAGCCTTTTGTATGACGGTTAAATCATGTTTCGATTGATTATATCATTATTAAGTTTATGTAATAAGATTTACAGTACTGATTTTTATGTATTTGTATATATAATATAAATATTTTTACATGAATTTATCGTGTTTGATATTTGATCTTTATTTCATATTTTACAGATGTATTTATAGTTGACAAAATCGAGTTGCATCGGGGGTTTGGTTACATTTGTGATTAAACGCCCGGTATTTACAAGTGTTGATTTTACAAAAGTGGAAATACCAGGGCGGTTTTATCCTATTTTTTTACAAGAATAATCCCTACCCTGCCGGGACTTCGATTGGATTCTTATATGGAGAGATTTCCTGTTTAATTATGTTAAATAAAAAACGGAACCTCTTCAGGCTCCGTTTTTTGAATTTAAGTGTTTTATTATAAGCTGATTGTCTTTGCTATTCGTTGGAATTCCTCCGGGGTGAGTTGGAGTTTTTCCCGATGAAAATCGACGTCTTTTTCGCTGTTAATCGGTATCAGGTGGATATGGGCATGCGGAACTTCGAGCCCGAGAACGACGACGGCGACTTTTTTACAAGCTATATTAGCCTGTATTTTACGCGCGATCCGTTTGGCGAAAACCATCATGTCCGCCAGCGTCCGGTCGTCCAAGTCGAAAATATTGTCGGTCTCCTCTTTCGGGATGACCAGCGTGTGACCCTTTGCAAGCGGATTGATATCCAGAAATGCAAAATATCTGTCGTCCTCGGCTACCTTGTAGCACGGGATCTCCCCTTTTACGATACGTGTGAATACGGAAGCCATTTTTTACGGTTTTTGGTTCGGTTTAAATCAGTTTCATCTCCTGTTTGATCGATTCGATCTTACGTTCCATCGTTTGGCGCGTTTCTTCGAATTTATCTTCGCAGCACAATTCTCCCCGGACGCCGAAATAGAATTTGATTTTCGGCTCGGTGCCCGACGGACGGATTGATACGATGGTCGAATCCGCTGTGATGAACTGCAGGACGTTCGATTTTTCCATATCGATGGGCGTTTTGCGGCCGCTTTTTACGTCGAGCGATTCTCCGGTCAGATAATCCTTCACGGTGATTACGGGCGATCCTCCGAGGCTTTGCGGCGGATTGTTCCGGTACTGGGTCATCATTCGGGCGATTTCCTCCTGTCCCTCTTTGCCCTGGCGGACGATCGAGACGAGCGCTTCGTCGAAGAAGCCGTATTTTACGTAGATTTCCTTCAGTAGGTCATACAGCGTCATTCCTTGGCTCTTGGCCCAGGCTGCGGCCTCTGCGGCCAGCGAACAGGCGCTGACGGCGTCCTTGTCGCGGACGAAATCTTCGGCGAGAAATCCGAAGCTCTCTTCTCCGCCGCAGACGTACTGCATTTTCCCTTCGAGGTTGCGGATGACCGTGGCGATATACTTGAAGCCGGTCAGGCATTCGAAATGTTTCACGCCGAACGATTCGGCGATTCGGGCGACCAGTTCCGTCGTAACGATCGTTTTGACGATGTACTCCCGGCCGTGAAGTTTTCCCAGTTCGCTCCACCTTCTTACGATATAATATACGAGCAGGGCGCATGTCTGGTTGCCGTTCAGCAAGATGTACGATCCGTCGCGGTCGCGCAGGGCCATCCCGATGCGGTCGGCGTCGGGGTCGGTGGCCAGGACGATCTCCGCCTGTTGCCGGGCGGCCAGGTCGATCGCCATTTTCATGGTCGCGCGTTCTTCCGGGTTCGGGGACGCTACGGTCGGAAAGTTGCCGTCCGGGATATTCTGTTCTTTTACCGTGACGACGTTCGTAAAGCCGAATTTGCGGAGCGATTCGGGGACGAGGATGACTCCGGTTCCGTGTATCGGCGTGTAGACGATTTTCAGGTCGTGATGGGCGGCGATGGCTTCGGGCGACAGCGACAGCGAATGAACGGCGTCGAGGTAGATCGCGTCGAAGGTTTCGTCGAGAATGACGATGTTGTCTTTGTGTCCGTTGGTGAGCACCTGATCCGGAGACGTGATCTTTTGCACCTCCGCGATGATGTTTTTGTCGTGCGGAGCCACTACCTGAGCGCCGTCGTTCCAGTACGCTTTGTAGCCGTTATACTCTTTCGGGTTGTGCGAGGCGGTGATGACCACGCCGCTGTCGCATTCCAGCTTGCGGATGGCGAAGCTCAGCTCGGGCGTCGGACGGAGCGAGTCGAACAGGTAAACCTTGAATCCGTTCGCTGCGAAGATGTCGGCGACGCGTTCCGAAAACAGCCGGCTGTTGTTGCGGCTGTCGTGCCCGATAGCGACCTTGATCTGCTTACCCGGAAAGGCTTTTTTCAGGTAGTTCGCAAGGCCTTGCGTAGCCATGCCGACCGTGTAGACGTTCATCCGGTTGGTGCCTACCCCCATGATGCCGCGCAGGCCGCCCGTGCCGAATTCGAGGTCTTTGTAGAAGCTCTCGGTCAGCTCGCCCAAGTTGTTATCCATAAGATATTTGACTTGCTTTTTCGTGTCTTCGTCGTAGTTTCCGGAGAGCCATTTTTCGGCTCTCTCCTTAACGATTAAATCCAAATTTCCACTCATAATCTTATTTGTTTTATTTATACGAATGCTTGTTTCGGTTGAAAAAAGTTATAAACAAAGATACGGATATTTTTTTGAATATTCTATATCAAACGGTTAAGTTTTGACTCTGCGGGAACCCTTATTTTCCTATATAAATATTTGCACAACAAACAATAGAGAAGAAAATTTTTTTTAATGAATTTATTTACAATTTTGTCTTCCGAAACAGACAGGATGATGATAGTTAATAACCAGACATACGGTGATGTGTGGCAAAGTTGTTTGACCCGTATCCGCGAGCATACCTCCGACGAGGAGTTCGCCAAATGGTTCAAGCCGATCGTGCCGCTTGATTTTGACGGGGTGACCTTGAAACTGAAGGTGCCTAATGAAAGTTATGTGTACCATATCGAAAAACACTTTATTCCGCTTTTGCGTCCGATCATTCACCAGATGTTTGGCTTGAAGACCAAGCTGCGTTATGCCGTGCCGCGTACCGAACAGAGCGCTCCTACCGTAGTGACGGATGCCGACATGACGGCCATCAATACGTTCGTCACGCAGTCCGATACGACAAATATAAAGAATCCTTTCGTTATTCCGGGGATTCGCCGGATCGTAATCGACCCGCAGTTGAATCCGAACTATACGTTCGATACGTTCGTGGAGGGCGAATGCAACCGACTTTGCCGTTCGGCCGGGCTGTCGCTGGCCGTGAATCCGGGCAATACGCCTTTCAATCCCTTATATATTTACGGAGATTCGGGGTTGGGAAAAACGCATATCGCGCAGGCGATCGGCATGGAAATCAAGCAGCGCAAGCCGCAGATGCAGGTGTTGTACGTGTCGATGAACAAATTCCAGGCGCAGTTCCAGAACGCCGCGCTGAAGGGGGAACTGAACGACTTCATTCATTTCTATCAGATGCTCGACGTCTTGATTATCGACGATATTCAGGAACTGGCCGGGAAGGATAAGACGCAGAACGCTTTTTTCAATATTTTCAACCACTTGCACCTGTCGAACAAGCAGTTGATCCTGACTTCCGATAAACCGCCCGTCGAGCTGAAAGATATCGAACAGCGGCTGATCACCCGCTTCAAATGGGGGCTTTCCACGCAACTGTTGCAGCCCGATTACGAAACCAAGGTGAAGATCATTCGTAACAAGGCCGTGAAGTTGAATGCGGAGGTGCCGCAGGAGGTGGTCAAGTTCTTGGCCGAGAATATCAACGCCAATGTCCGGGAGATCGAAGGGGCGCTTTCGTCGCTCGTGGCCAATGCCTCGTTCCTGGGCAAGAAGATTTCGATCACGCTGGCCCGCGAAATTCTGAAAGTATACGTGCAGTTCAATCAGCGGGAAATCACGATCGAGCATATCCGCAAGGTCGTTTGCGAATACATGGGACTCAGTGCGGAGGTGTTTAATTCTCCGAAACGGACGCGCGAGATCGCGCAAGCGCGCCAGATAGCGATGTACCTGAGCAAGCAGCACACGAAGGCTCCGCTGACGACCATCGGCGCGGCGATCGGCGGCAAGAACCATGCGACGGTGTTGCACGCCTGCAAGGCGATTTCGAATCTGATGGAGACGGACAAGGTGTTCTGCCACCAGGTGGAGGAGATCGAGAAGAAGGTGCTTGCGCGGTCGTAGCGCTTTTCGGAAAAAGGTGCGCTCCGTAGCGGGCGACGCGGTGAAAAGTTTTTCTGGCGTTATATTTGACCGGAAAAACTTTTTGACTTTCCCGGAAATGTGTATCTTTACGAACAATAGGCACCGGAATTTTTAAATGCGAAAGAAAATGGCAAAACTGAAAACGGGAGATCCCGCTCCGGCTTTCGAAGCGGTCGATCAGGACGGCAATATGAAAACGCTGGCCGATTACCGCGGCCGCAAGTTGATCCTTTATTTTTATCCGAAGGACAATACGCCGGGTTGTACGGCCGAAGCGTGCAGCCTGCGCGACGGACGGGATACGCTGCGGCGAATGGGCTTCGAAGTGGTCGGCGTGAGTCCCGACAGCGAAAAGTCGCACCAGGGCTTTATCGCAAAGCAGGGGTTGAATTTTACGCTGTTGGCCGATACGGACAAAAAAATCGCGGAAGCCTACGGCGTGTGGGGCGAGAAGAAGTTTATGGGAAGGACGTTCATGGGGATTCTGCGGACGACGTTCGTGATCGACGAACAGGGCGTGATCGAGAAGATTTTCGATAAAGTGCGGACGAAGGATCACTTCGAACAGATCGTCGAAGCTTACCAGTAAAACCGGAAAAATTTGAAACAAGACTACTAAACGAAAAAATATGGCAGAAAAGGAGAAGCCTCAGGTGAATCCTGAGAAGCTCAAGGTATTGAGCGCCGTGATGGATAAGATCGAGAAGGATTTCGGGAAAGGCGCCATCATGAAAATGAGCGACCGGGCGGTCGACAAAGTCCCGGTCATCCCGTCCGGGTCGGTAACGATCGACCATGCGCTCGGGATCGGCGGGTATCCGAAAGGACGTATTATCGAGATTTTCGGCCCCGAATCGTCGGGTAAAACCACGCTGGCTATCCACGCGATCGCCGAGGCCCAGAAAGCGGGCGGAATCGCCGCATTTATCGACGCGGAACATGCTTTCGACAGCACGTATGCGCAGAAGCTCGGCGTGGATATCGACGACCTGCTGATTTCGCAGCCCGACAACGGCGAGCAGGCGCTGGAGATCGCCGACCACCTGATCCGTTCGAGCGCCATCGATATCGTGGTGATCGACTCGGTCGCCGCGCTGACGCCGAAGGCCGAAATCGAAGGCGAGATGGGCGAATCGAAAATGGGGTTGCAGGCGCGACTGATGTCGCAGGCTTTGCGTAAACTGACGGCCAATATCAGCAAGACGGGAACCGTTTGTATTTTCATCAACCAACTTCGCGATAAGATCGGCGTGGTTTACGGGAATCCGGAGACTACGACGGGCGGTAATGCGCTGAAATTTTACGCCAGCGTCCGGGTCGATATCCGCAAGGCTTCGGTGATCAAAGACGGAGAAGAACAGATGGGCGCGCGGGCGCGTGTCAAGATCGTGAAAAACAAACTGGCTCCCCCGTTCCGCAAAGCGGAATTCGATATCATGTACGGCGAAGGAATTTCGAAGATCGGCGAGATCATCGACCTGGGAGTGGATCAGGGAATTATCAAGAAGAGCGGCTCGTGGTTTTCTTACGGCGACAGGAAGATCGGACAAGGGCGCGATGCCGTCAAGGAGGCGTTCAAGGCCGATCCTGAGTTTGCGGCCGAGGTGGAGGCCAAAGTGCGCGAAGCGCTTGCCGCCGCCGGTTAGCGGGCGCGGGTGCGGTACGGCCGGCGGGAGACACAGCCTGATTCCGTCCGGGGCGTACCCGAAAACATGTTTTGTCTTGTCCTCGGCGGGCAAGGGATTGATGTCGGCGTATGTAAAACGGGAGATTGATGGGTTATTCGCAGGAAGATGAACGCATGATTGGCGAGCAGTTTGACAAACTGATGCGGAGTTGTGCCAAAATCTGTAAAAATGAATATGACAGGGATCTGATCAAACGGGCCTTTTTCTTGGCGAAGGAGGCTCACGAGGGAGTGCGCCGCCGTTCCGGGGAGCCTTACATCGTGCACCCGCTGGCGGTGGCCCGGATCGTCGTGGATGAAATCGGCCTCGGCGTCAAGTCGGTGATCGCGGCCTTGTTGCACGATGTCGTCGAGGATACCGACTATACGGTGGAGGATATCGAAAGCCGTTTCGGACCCAAAATCGCGCTGATGGTGGACGGACTGACCAAAATGTCGGGCGTTTTCAAAACCAGCGCTTCGGAGCAGGCGGAAAATTTCCGCAAAATGCTGCTGACGCTTTCCGACGACGTCCGGGTGATCCTGATCAAGATCGCCGACCGGCTGCACAACATGCGTACGCTGGAATCGATGCCTCCGCATAAGCAGATGAAAATCACCAGCGAAACGATCTATCTGTTCGCTCCGTTGGCTTACCGCCTGGGGTTGTTCGCGATCAAAAGCGAACTGGAGGATCTGTCGTTGAAATACCGTTTTCCGGAAGATTACCGGCAGATCGAAGCCAAGATCCAGGAAACCGAAGCCGACCGGTCGAAATTTATCGAAAAATTCAGTCAGCCGATTATCGAGAAGCTCAAGGGCAACGATATCGACTTCGAAATATCGGGGCGCGTCAAGTCGATCTATTCGATCTGGGCCAAAATGCAGCGCAAGCATATCGCTTTCGAAGAGATCTATGATCTCTTCGCGATTCGCATCGTGTTCCGGCCTTCGCCGCTGATTCCCGAAAAGTCGCAGTGCTGGCACATCTACTCGTTGGTAACCGATATTTACAAGCCGAAACCGGATCGGATCCGCGACTGGGTGAACATTCCGAAAGCGAACGGTTACGAGGCCCTGCACTCCACGGTGATGGGTCCCGACGGCGTGTGGGTCGAGGTGCAGATTCGTTCGCAGCGGATGGAAGAGATTGCCGAGCGGGGATTCGCCGCGCATTGGAAGTACAAATCGGGCGAGTTGTCGAAGGAGGAAGGCGAATTCGACCGTTGGATGAAGCAGGTGCGCGAAGCGCTGAACAGCCCGACGGACAATGCCGTCGAATTCCTCGACAATTTCAAACTGAGCCTTTATACCTACGAGATCGTCGTGTTTACGCCGAAAGGCGATTCGCGGACATTGCCTCAGGGCGCTACGGCGCTCGATTTCGCTTATGAGATTCATACGAAGATCGGCAACAGCGCGATGGGCGCCAAGATCAACCGGAAGATCGAATCGATTTTCGCACCGATCAGCAGCGGCGACCAGATCGAGATCATCACGTCGAAAAATGTGAAGCCGAAGGCCGAATGGCTCGATCATGTGATTACGACCAAGGCCAAGCAGTCGATCATGGTTTTCCTGAAAAAGGAGAATCTCAATAACATCGCTAACGGGATCGTGCTGTTCGAAGGAAAGCTCAAGGAGTTCGGCATCGTGCCGAGCGCCCGCGTGTTCCGGAAAGTGCTGCCTGCTTACGACTGCGCTACGAAGGACGAGTTTTACAGCAAGTTGGGGGCCGGCATCCTGAAACTGGACGGGATCGAAAAGATCCTGCGCGACAATCCTGCCAATAAGATTTTGAAATTCTGGACGTTGCAGATACCGAATCCATTCAAGTTCCTCGGAGGCGACGATAAGAAAAAAGGGAAAAAGGTAATTGACGGCGCATCGCCGGAGGATGCGGACGATCCGGAGTTCGAGATCGCCCCGTGTTGCAATCCGATTCCGGGCGACGAAGTTGTCGGTTACAGCAATCCCGATACGCACAAGATCGACGTTCACAAGAAAAACTGCAACGAACTGATTAAACTGGCTGCCCAGCACGGCAATCGTCTGACGCCGGTCACCTGGTCGAGCCACAAGGCGATGTCCTACCTGTCGATCCTCGAGTTGCGCGGAATCGATCGGATCGGGATCCTGATGGAACTGTCGCAGGTGATTACCGGCGAGCTGAACACAAACATCCGGGAGTTGCATATCCAGAGCCACGACGGTATCTTCGAAGGGCGGATCAGCCTCTATGTGAAAAATATCAAGGATCTGAAGATGATTATCGACAAGGTGATCCGGATCAAGGGGGTCGAGCAGGTAAACCGGGTGGAAAATAAAATCGAATAGCTATGGATCTGAAAGAGTTGCTTCCGGTACTTCTGATTACTGTCTTCGCAATAATTTCCGCTGCGAAAAAGAAAAAACAACCGGTTTCCGAAAGCGAGGAGCAGGCGGATACCGCTCCGTCCGATTCTCCGTGGGACGACCTGATGCGCGAACTTAAAAAAGGGGGCGGAGCCGATACGGAATCTGCGGCCGATTCGCGTCCGGTGCAGCGGACTGTTCCGGATGCGGACGCGCTGCCGACGGAGATGCTGTCTTACGACGACGAGGCGATCGAAGCGTTCGAGAACCGTACGGTCTTTTCGTACGACGACATGGTCGGAGATAACGCGCCGGAGCCGATGTCTACCGCGGATCAGGGGAATTCCCCTACTCCGCAGCTTGCTACGGAGCCGGAACCGGCTTCTTCCGAAAGGGCGTTTCCGGGCGGTTTCGATCCGAAAATGGCCGTGCTGTATTCCGAAATTCTCAAACCGCGTTTTTAAATTTTTTCAGCATGTATTCCGATGCGGATTCCGCCGAACCGATCCGGGCCGATTATTCGGACTCTTACAGTCTCGACGTAAGCTCCGATGCGGAATTGCGTCCCGGGAAACTGTTGGAATCCGTTTTCTCCGATACTCCGCGCTGGGTGAACGGGCTGATGAAAATCCGTAATGCGCTCGTTGCGCCTTTCGGTTTGAAGACGGGAGAATCCCGTGTTTTCCGGAAAGCGATCGTCGAAGAATCGGAGCGGGAAGCGGTACTGTCCAATGACGATAAACATTTGATCTTTACGGTCTCGCTCAGCGTGCTCCCCCGTCCCGACGGGGTGCGGCGAATCAGTATTTCCACGGCGGTGCAATACCATAACCGGCTCGGCCGGATCTATTTCGCACTGATCCGGCCGTTTCATCGGATCATCATCCGCCGTATGCTGCGCCGGATCGCTTCATCTGTCGGCTGACGGCAGCGTCTCCCGGACAGGATTACTCTTTTTCGATAAAGGAGCGCTATGTGCGGTAGCCGTCTAACGGGGCGTGATGCACGAAGGTGCAATCAATTGAAACGAAAGTTGAATATCGTTTTGACAACTCGTTTTCGCAAAATTTAAGGGCGTAAAAAACAAAAGCGACATAACAGTCGCTTTTGTTTTGTTTGTGTACATAGTTTAACCCCTATCGGGTAATCGGTGTTTTATCGGGTTTGGGTCACTCCAACTTGACCCCCTGCCTTATTCGGCGACAACTTCCCATTTCAAATCGCCACCGCCTTCGATCGTCTGCCACTTGTAACCCGTGGCCGGTTCGTAAACGACCGAGGTTGTATGGTTATAAGCTTTGCCGCTGAATTTACCGCCTTTGAGAATTACGCTTCCGGTCGGCAGATCAACGTCATTGTCGCCCGACACGACAGCGCTCGTTCCCTTGATCTGCAACCCCCCGGACCGGTCATTGGCTGCGGAAAACTCTCCGCCCGTAATCGTGACTTTCGCGCCGTTGGTTATATATAACGCATAAAAGGCATCTATCTGCCCCGGCGTATTTACCGTGTAATACTTGCCACTGCTGATGACCGCATCCTGACAACTTTCAATGGAGATGCCGCCCTGAATGCCTTTGACCTCGCAACCGTCGATTCTTACTTTCGAGCCGAACAGACGCATTGCGTAAGCCCAGTGCGTACCGTTATCCTTATTTGAGGAAGTAGATTCGAAATAACTGTCAACAAGGGTGATCTCTCCGCTGGCGACGTCGCGTCCCATACCGCAGACGGTGAACTCGCCCGAAATGATCCTGGCGTTCTTTATGGTTACATTCGCATCATTCCAATAAGCGATTGCCGCACTATTGTAAGGATGCCCCGTTGATGAGTTTCCATGCCAATGGTATTCGGGGTCGTTAATCAGGGTAACGCCGTCGATAACGCACTCTCCGCCCATGACATGGATCAGCGATTTCTGGTAGCCGTTACCCAGGTCGCTGTTGTCCTCCGAAGTATTGTTTATCGTACCCTCCCCGGTCAGAGTTAGGCCCTTTTCAGCCGTCAGGAAGTTCGTTTTACCGAGCAGGACGGTCGCACCCTCTTTGATGTCGATGGTTTTGTGTTCTGAGAACGTAAGTTCTTCGGCGCTCTTTTCCGAGAGGTCGATGCTGGACGCAACCTCGATATTGGCCACTACCGGATTAGACAACGCTTCGGTTAGACTCTCCGCATCATTTACTTCAATAGGGACGCTCACCACTCCTCCCTCGGGAACGACTTCGTAGGTACCGTTAGGTGCGGGGGCTTCACTAATCTTTACGGTGGAGGAAGTCGCAACGACGAAGTTCTTAACCGGATTTTCCGTCATCGAACTCGAAGGATCGAAATTGACGAACGTGCCTCCGTACACATTGATGGCAGCATTCGAACCATCTTTCAAATTCAATACCCAATAGCCTCTGTCATTGGCACTCTTCGATTCGAACGTACCTCCATAAATGTTGATAATGGCGTTTTGATCTGCGTAGATGAGATCGAGTTGGGCCTGATGATCTTTATAATCCTGGTCGTTAAAGAAATTGCCTCCGTAGATGTTCACGGTCGAATTACCAAGGGCATATACCGCCATGCGGTAGCCGTCTTCGTTGGGATTAGTCCCGATAGCCTGAACATTGCCGTCGCCTTTGATATTCAGGGTCGCGTCACCTTTCACTTCGAATACGGTGGTGTTTCCATATTCTCCATCAGGAAGTGATGTCGTATTGATGATGTCGTGGCCGTTCAGGTCGATCTCGACCGTCTTGCCGCTTTCCACGACCAGCGGAGCCTTAATCGTCACATCCTCCGATAGGGTGACGCTACCGCCGTTGGCAAACGCGGCACGCAGTTCGGGATAGTCGTTGATGTCGGGCTGCTCGAATTCCGGATTGATTTCTACGTTGATCGCACCCTGCTTGGTCAGCAGGTTACCGGATACGTTGGTGCGGTAGTTGCGGCGGATCGGAATGTTCTTGAAGTCGCTGTTGGTCGATATTTCGCTACCGTCGGCGCCGTAGAATGTCATCGAGAAGTCGGCCAGCGTAGCCTGCTCGACAGGAGCCCAAACGTAGTCGACCGTCAGCTCGCCGTTTGCATTAAGCACGTTGGCCTCGTATTCCACAGCAGTCTCGCCGCTCTCCTGCCCCGTATAGGCATTGAACGCGGTCGGAAGAGACGTGAACTTTACCTTGACTTTCGCGGGTTTCAGGTCGGGTGCGTTGGCGGGAATGTCCCCCATGTCATTGGTTTTCACGTTCATCTGGCCGAAAGGACGACGGAGCGTGAATTTCTCCGAGAAAGACTCGCTAACCGTGTAGTCCTTTTTGCAGAAGAAAAAGGCATCGAACTTATCGTCGTTTCCCGTATACGATACGCCGTCTTTCAGGGCGATTCGGGTCAGGTCGTCCGTATTGTAACGGCCGCCGTCAGCCGAACAGTCGGCCCATAATACGAAGTCGTAGGTTTGCTGAGCCACCAGACGCAGGTT
>OGCO01004260.1_pt1 | contig 15497 bp, 13 predicted proteins | sample 1570171 | NCBI WGS metagenome assembly OGCO01 (sample SAMEA4370583, study PRJEB24528) | human gut metagenome | reverse complement strand
AGGTTTAAACAGCTTTAGTTATGCAGACTTTGTATTATTATCATCAACAATATCATATGCCATAGCAGAAGAAGTAAGCGTAGAAGATTTAGAAATATTAGTAACTTTTCTTGGAATGATATCTGCTGATCTAGCTCTACTACTTATAAAAAAAGGTCGATTAGCTGCAAGTCAAGCTGCACAAAGTACTAGTATAGACACTACTACAGAGGAAACATCTGAAGAGGTAGAGTCAACATTAGTTAGAAAATCTAGACATAGAAAAAAAAGAAAATTAAAAAAAAGAAAGTAAAAATAAAACAAGTTTATAATAAAAAATAAAGTAAAAATGAGTATTATACATATAAAATTTAGTTAATATAGAATATAGATGTGTTTTTTATACTAAAAAGTAAAAAAAAGTAATAAAATGTATTGACTTTGTTAAATTAATAATATATCATAGTTTTTGTCAAAAGACTAAATTGACATAAAAATTTCATATACACGGAGGAAGATTATAAAATGGGAGAGAGTTCATTCTTATCACAATTCCTTATGATTACAGATTTAAAAACTGTTATTTTTATAGCTGTACTTATAGGAACATTTTTTATTGTTAAGCAGTTCGAAAAGAAAAAAGTTAAATTTTCTACAAGAACAATATATGCAACAATAATAGGACTTATATTAGGGGTTATTATACAATTAGTAGCAGGACTTCCAGAAAATCCAGCAGAAGTTACTTGGTTACAAGAAGTTACTAAATGGTATGGATTATTTGGTTCAGGATTTATGGATCTATTAAAGATGTTAGTTGTTCCAATGGTATTTGTATCAATATTAAGAGTTATCATAAATATGGGTGAAGGTGATGACTTAGGAAAATTAACATTTAAATCATTAGGAATGTTACTTATGACAACTGCACTTGCTGCAATAGTTGGTATAGTAGTAGGGAATGTTATGAAACTAGGTGTAGGAACAGATGTAGTAGCTACTGCAGATACAGAGCTTAGAGAAATAACTCCTTTAGTTGATACTTTAAGAGGATTATTACCATCAAATCCTGTTGCATCTATGGCTGATGGAAATATAGTTGCAATCATAATATTTGCTGCATTCTTAGGATTAGCAGTAAAAAGACAAAGAAAGAAATATGCTGATGTTATTAAACCTTTTGAAAATTTAGTAGAAGCATTTTATAAAATAATAATAAGTGTTGCTATGACTGTAATTAAATTTATGCCATATGCAGTTGTAGCAATGCTTGCAAATACAATAACAGCTCGTGGAATTGCATCTATGATATCTGTATTTAAATTTGTAGCAGCACTTTATATAGCAGTTGCTATATTATTTGTAATTCATTTAATCATAATATCTTTAAATGGATTAAACCCGATAACTTATGCAAAAAATGCAGTAGAACCTTTATTACTTGGTTTTACATCTAGATCAAGTTTAGGTACATTACCTGTTACAATAGAGGCTTTAACTGATAAGCAAGGTGTTGAAGAAGGTGTTGCAAGTTTCACTGCAAGTTTAGGTGCTAATATGGGTATGAACGGATGTGCTGGTATATATCCAGCATTAATGGCAGTAACAATAGCTAATATGGCTGGTGTTGAAATGAATGCAAGCTTCTATGCAATGCTTTTAGTTGTTATAACTATAAGTTCGCTAGGTATAGCAGGACTTCCAGGAACAGCGACAATGGCAGTTTCAGTAGTTTTATCAGGTGTAGGTATCGGATCATACTTCCCACTAGCTGGTGGAATACTTGCAATAGATCCAATACTTGATATGGGACGTACAATGTTAAATGTAAATGGTTCAACTACTACAGCTGTAATAGTTGGAAAGTCTCTTAAAAAGTTAGATAAAGAAGTATTTAATGGTGCTTCAGTTTCAGAAAATAACTAAAAATGATAAAAAAAGCTATCTATATTTAGATAGCTTTTTTATTTATTATGTCAAAACAATCTTCAAATTCAATATTAGATTTAATTTCAATACATTTATTTATTAACGTATTTATATTGGATTTAAATGTATGTTTATTTATATCTGCATGCTTAAATACTAAGTGATTATAAGATGAAGTTGAATAAAGCATATAGCCATATTTTAAACATTCGCTATTAAAATTATAATCTTCTCTAATAGAAATATCTTTAAATTTTATATTATCAAAAACTTTTCTTTTAAAACATATAGTAGATCCCATTAAATTTTGAGAATATGCATTCTCTGTTGCAACCCTTTTTAAAATAAGTTTTTTATATTGTTCTAAGTAGTAGTAAGTCTTTTGCTTACCTAAAACATAGCATCCTTCTCTTAAAAAAGCTTTATTAGCTTCATCTAAATAATAAGGACCATAATAATCGTCATCATCAAATTTTGCTATAATATTATAATTTGATTTATTAACACCAAAGTTTAAGCATGTTCCTAAAGCAGTCTTTTCAGGTAATTTATAAACAAATATATTTAATTCTTTATTTATATATTTATATATATCCTCTATATTAATTTTATCATTGTTAATTACTATAATTAGTTCTTTATCGTTAAATTCTTGTCTTAAAAAGTTATTAATCATGTTTTCTATACAATAGTCTCGATTAGTTACAGTTATAATAGAAAATCCGTTTTTATACATATCTAATCCTTTCTAAAATAAAAGTATTAACTTATTTATAAATGTGCTTAATTTGAATTTAATTATTATTATATAAATCTATATTAACCGTATTTGAGAAAGTATAATTTATAGCAATATTTATTAGAAGTTTGTTTCTATATCAACAACATATAAGGATGAGTATATATTTTTACTAAATACAATATGCGAGATGTTAAAATAAATCTAATTTAATAGAATTTTTAAGTAAAATAAATTAACTTTCTGTAGAATTTTACTAAGTAAGTTTATAATATAGTATGCTTAAGTCAGATAAAAAGTGATATATTTTGAAATGTTGTGAAATAGAATAAGTGTCAAATTAAAATTTTATATCATATAATAAAAAGAAAACTATCCAATAGCGAGGTTTTTTGTATGATTGATATTAATAAACTCTTGAAGTACCCATATTTAATCGATATAAGCAAAGAAAATAATATACATTTAACTAGTATAATAATACTCACCTATAACCAACTAAAATACACTAAGCTATGTATTGAAAGCATAAGAAAATTCACATACAAAAATAGATATGAATTAATCGTAGTTGACAATAATTCGACAGATGGAACTGTATCATGGTTAAAAGAACAAGATGATATTAAGTTAATATTAAATAATGAAAACTATGGAGTAGCAAAAGGGTGGAATCAAGGTATAGAGCTATCTAAAGGAGAAAATATATTACTTCTTAATAATGATGTGATAGCTACTCCGAACTGGTTGTATAACTTAGATAGCTGTTTATGGTCAAATTATGAAATTGGTGCTGTTAGTTGCTTATCAAATCATGTTTCGAATAAACAAAGAATAGAAGTTGGTTATAGTGATATAACATCTATGTTAGATTTTGCAAGTGAGTTTAATATACAAGACTCAAGAAAATATGAATCAAGAGATAAACTTATTGGTTTTTGCTTATTAATAAAAAGAGAAGTTATAAATAAAGTTGGATTATTAGATGAGCAATTTTTTCCAGGAAATTTTGAAGATGATGATTATTGTATGAGAATATTAGAAGCTAAGTATAAACTTGTACTTAGTAAGGATACTTTTATACATCATTTTGGGAATATTTCTTTTAAGAATAACGACTTAGATTATAAGAAAATACTTAGGAAAAATAAAGAAAAATTTAAGAAAAAATGGGTTAAAATCTCATTAACAGACAATTTTATACTTACATGGAGGGATTTTAATGAAAATTGCTATAGTTGGTACTGGATATGTAGGATTAGTAACAGGTACATGTTTGGCTGAAATAGATGCAGGAAATATTATTTGCGTTGATATAGATGATATTAAAATTAATAATTTAAAAAAAGGAATATCACCAATATATGAAAATAGATTAGAAGAGTTAATAAACAAAAATTATAAAAAAGGAAATTTAGATTTTACTACAGACTATAAATATGCATATAAAGATGCAGATGTAATAATATTAGCAGTAGGAACTCCAGAAAGGGATGATGGTTCTGCAAACTTAGAATATTTATTTTATGCATGTGATAAAATTGCTAGTACTATAAATAAAGATACATTAGTAGTAGTAAAATCTACTGTTCCTATAGGTACATGTAATAGTATAGAAAAATATATCAATGAAAAATTAAACAATAATATATCTGTAGAGGTAGCATCAAATCCAGAATTTTTATCACAAGGAACAGCAGTAGAAGATACTTTAAATGCTTCAAGGATAATTATTGGAGTAAAAAGTAAATATGCAGAAGAAATATTAAGAAAAATATACAAACCGTTTAATATTCCTATAGTATGCGTAAATCGAGAAAGTAGTGAAATGATAAAGTATGCATCTAATAACTTTTTAGCATTAAAAATATCATATATAAATGATATAGCAAATTTATGTGAAAAAGTTGGAGCTAATATAGATGATGTAGTAAAAGGTATGAAATTTGATATTAGAATAGGAGATAAATTTTTTAATGCAGGTATAGGATATGGTGGTTCTTGTTTCCCAAAGGATACAAAAGCTCTTTATAACATAGCAAATAATTGTGATTATGAATTAAGAACTATAAAAGCAGCTATAGATGTAAATGAATCCCAAAAACTTAAACTTATAGAGAAGGCTAATAAGATTGTAAAAAGCTTCGATGGTTTAAATGTTGCCATCTTAGGAGTTACATTTAAACCTGGAACAGATGATATGAGAGAGGCACCATCTATATCAAATATTAAATACTTAATTGATAATGGAGCAAATGTTAGAGTATATGATCCTATAGGAACAGATAATTGTAAAAAAATATTTAAAAACGAACCGAAAATAATTTATACAAATACCATTGATGATGCTATAAAAGATTCTCAGTTATGTTTAATAATGACTGAGTGGGATGAAATTGTTAATTACGATTTAAATAAATATAAAAATTTAATGAAAAATCCTATAGTACTAGATGGTAGAAATTGCTATAACTTAAATGAAGTAGCAAAATTAGATATTAAATATTACTCAATAGGAAGATAGATGTAAGCATAAAAATATAATTTAATGAAGGTGACAATTTATGAAAGGCATAATATTAGCGGGTGGATCTGGAACAAGACTTTATCCTTTAACTAAAGTGATATCAAAGCAACTATTACCTGTATATGATAAACCCATGATATATTATCCATTATCTACTTTAATATTAGCTGGGATAAAAGATATTCTTATAATATCTACACCAAGAGATATATTGATGTTTCAAGATTTGTTAGGAGATGGAAATGACTTTGGTGTTAATCTTAAATATGAAATCCAACAAGAACCTAATGGTTTAGCAGAGGCATTTATAATTGGTGAAACATTTATAGGCGGTGATAGTGTATGTTTGATATTAGGTGATAATATATTTAATGGCGGAAACTTACTTTCAATATTAGAAAAATGTTCTAAGCTTACAGAAGGAGCTACTATATTTGGCTACTTAGTAGATGATCCTAAATCTTTTGGTGTAGTTGAATTTGATGATAAATTCAATGTTTTATCAATAGAAGAAAAACCAGAAAAACCAAAATCTAATTATATAGTTCCAGGACTATACTTTTATGATAATGATGTTATAAAGATAGCTAAAAGTATTAAACCATCTGATAGAGGAGAATTAGAAATAACTTCAATAAATAATGAGTATTTAATAGCTAATAAGTTAAAGGTTGAAATTTTAGATAAAGATGTAGCTTGGTTTGATGCTGGGACTTTTGAAAATTTAAAGAAAGCTTCGGACTATATGTATAAAATTAAAAAGCTTAAAAGTATTAATATTTAATTTTCATAAAATACATTAAATATAATTAAGAAAAATTACTATAAATTTTTTAGTGAGGTTATTAGATGGGAAAATATATTTTGTTAGGTGGAGCAGGTTTTATAGGTCAAAACTTGGCTAGATTACTGCTAACTACAAATAATCAAATTATAATTTATGATAGAAATATATCTGAAAAAATTTTAGATACTAATATTCTAGAAAAGTGTCAAATCGTAGAAGGAAATTTTTTTGAGGATAATAATTTAGGAAAATACGTAAACAATGTAGATTGTGTAGTACATTTAATAAGCAGTGTGTCACCTCAAACATCTATGTGTGATATATATAGTGGATATGAAAAAGATATAAAAAAGGCAATTGAATTATGTGAGTTATGCAAAAATAATAGTATAAAAAGGATAGTATTTATATCATCTGGTGGAACTATTTATGGAAATGGAAATATAAATATAAAAAGGTACTCTGAGGATATGCAGACTAATCCTATAAATAATTATGGGATAATTAAATTAACTATTGAAAAAATATTATTAATGTACAATGAAATATATAATATGGAAAATATTATATTAAGAGTATCTAATCCATATGGAGTATGGCAAAATCCACAAAAAAATATAGGTATAATTTCAGTTTTCTTAGATAGCATTATGAAGGATAAAGAAGTAATTATATATGGAGATGGAAATACAGTAAGAGACTATGTTGAAATTGATGATGTTTGTAAAGCAATAGAATCTGTTATTTCATATAAATTTAAACAAGATGTATGTCCTATATTTAATATAGGGAGTGGAGTCGGACACTCTATTAATGATATATTAAAAACAATAGAAAAAATTACTGAAAAACACGCAAATGTAGAATATTTACCCTCTAGAGCTATAGATGTTAAATCTAATGTATTAGATATAAACAAAGCTAAAAAAATATTAAATTATACATGTAATACGGATATAGAATCTGGAATAAGGAAATTTATAGAGCAAAAAGAAAGTTTACTTTTATTAAGAAGTAATAATGAAAATAATCCTATTAAAAATAAATAAACTTATATTTTCTTATAGATTTGTTTTTATTTAATAAAATATAGTATGTATTGAGTTATAAAATATATAAAAAAGTTAATATATTGTTTATTCTATATCTTTACAAAAATGAATAATAAAAGGTGAGGATTGAGTTATGAAAATATTAAACAGAGGAAAGGATTCAAAAGATACAGAAAGCTTTAATAAAATTAAAGTAAATGATGAACCAAGTTTAAAATTATTAAATTCCATTCTAAATGAAGAAAGTAACCTTGGAAATAGATCTATTAGTGAAAATAGTACTATATTTAGATTAAAATCAGATGATGTCAAGTTAATTGCATTTTATCTACCTCAATTTCATCAAATACCAGAAAATGATAAGTGGTGGGGAGAAGGATTTACAGAATGGACAAATGTAAAAAAAGCCATCCCACAATTTAAAGGTCACTATCAGCCTCATATCCCAGGAGAACTTGGATATTATAACTTAACAAATAAAGAAGTAATGAAAAGACAAATAGAATTGGCAAAACAATACGGAATATATGGTTTTTGTTTTCATCACTATTGGTTTGCAGGGAAGAGATTATTAGAAAAGCCTGTAAATATGCTTATAGAAAATAAAGATTTAGATATTCCATTTTGCTTATGTTGGGCAAATGAGAATTGGACTAGAAGATGGGATGGTTTAGATAATGAAGTATTAATAGCACAAAAGCACTCACCAGAAGATGATATTAATTTTATAGAAGATATAAGTAAATATTTTAACGATACTAGATATATAAAAATAGATGAAAAACCAGTATTAATAGTATATCGAATAGAACTATTTCCAAATCCAGAAGATACTATAGTTAGATGGAGAAAATGGATGGAAGATCATGGCTATAAGGGAATTTATTTAATAGGAGCACAAGGATTTGCTTGTAAAAATCCAACAAAGTATGGACTAGATGCTGCTGTTGAATTTCCGCCAAATGGAATGTATAAATACAATTATATCTCTAGCCAAGTTTCATTTAAAAATCCAAATTTTAAAGGTAATATAGTAGACTATAGTTACTATGTAAATAATAAATTATACTTAAAAGAGGATAAAGAAAAATATAATTTATTTAAAACAATAATACCATCATGGGATAACACACCTAGAAGAGGTAATAAATCAACAATATTTTATAATTCCTCTCCTGAATTATATAAACAGTGGCTTAAAGATATTATTATCTACACTAAAACTAAAAAAAATAAAGATGAGCAATTTGTATTTATAAATGCATGGAATGAATGGGGCGAAGGAGCATATCTTGAACCAGATGTAAAGTATGGATATTCTTATTTAAATTCAACGAAAGAAGCTATTTTAGAAACTAGAAAATTAAATAAAAAAATACTTTATGTATCTCATGATACTAAATATGGTGGAGCTCAATTATTATCATTAAATATCATTAAGTATTTAAAAGAAAAATTCAAGTATGATATTAGTATAATAGCTATAAATTGCGGTTGGTTTGAAGATGAGTTTAAAAAATACGGTGATTTTTATAATGTAGATAATAATTTAGAAAAGGCTCACAGTATAATTAAAAAATTAAGAAACTCAGGAGTTGATATAGCAATATGCAACACTGTTATTTCTGGTGATCTAGTTAAACTACTAAAAAATGAAAATTATAAAGTTATAACTTTGATACATGAATTGAGTGGAACAATAAAAGCATATAATGCTGAAGAAAAAGCACGTAATATATCAATTTACTCAGATACAATAATATTTCCTTCTAAATATGTTAAAGATGAATTTAAAGATATAGTAGATAAAAATATTGAAAATAAGTCTAAAATTATACCTCAAGGTGTATTCAATAATAAAAGAGAATATAAAGATAAAAAAATATGTACAAAAGATTTAAAAGAAAAGTTAAATATAAGTCAAAATTCAAAGATTGTATTAGGTGTTGGGTATGGAGATAAAAGAAAAGGAATAGATTTATTCATAGATATAGCTAATAAAATTAGCAAAAAAAATAAAAATATATATTTTATTTGGATAGGTCCTATAGATACTAATTATGTATCTAAAGTTTGTAGCAGTGAAAGTCTTAGAAATAAAAATTTAATATTTGAAAATTTTACTAATGATTTAGAAAAATATTATTTAAGTTCTGATTTATATCTTTTAACTTCAAGAGAAGATCCATTCCCTTCTGTAGTATTAGAAAGTATGTATTATGGATTACCTGTAGTTGGATTTAATAATGCAGGTGGATTTGTAGATATAGTAAAGCATAATGACACTGGATTTATTGTTGATTTTGAAGATTTAATTATGACTGAGAAAATAATAATGGAAAATATATTTGATAAAACTAAATTAAATCTTATGGGACAAAAATGTATGGGTATAGTAGAAGAAAAATTTAATTTTTATGACTATATTTATAAATTACTAGAATTACTTGAACATAAATATGAGAAGGTATCAGTTATAGTTCCTAACTATAACTATGAACATTATATAATAGAAAGGCTTAAGAGTATAGATAATCAAACTTATCCTATATATGAAATTATTTATCTAGATGATGCGTCCACAGATAATAGTAATGAAAAGGTAATTAACTATATAGATAAAAGCTATAATAATATAATTATAGATTTGAACTTAGAAAACTCAGGCAATGTATTTAGTCAGTGGAAAAAAGGCATTTCAAAAGCAAAGGGTGATTATATTTGGATAGCTGAAGCAGACGACTTAAGTGATAGATATTTCTTAGAAAATATAATGAAAGGATTTGAGTATGATAATGTTGTTATTTCATATTCTCAATCTAAGCAAATCAATGAAGCTGGAAGTATAATTGCAAATGAGTACTTGTATTATACTAATGATGTAGATATTCATAAATGGTCTACAGACTATGTTAATAATGGAGTAGATGAAATAAAACAATGTATGTCTATAAAAAATACAATTCCTAATATCTCTGCTGTGGTATTTAAAAAAGTTAATAATATAAATGTAATATGCTCAGAAATAGACAACTATAAAGTAGCAGGAGATTGGCTATTTTATATAAACTTATTAGAAATAGGAAATATTTATTTCTGTAGTAAATCTCTAAATTATCATCGTAGACATGAAGATAGTATTGTTAAAACAGTAAATAATAAAATTCACTTTAATGAAATAGTAGCTATTCAAAATTATATTTCAAATAAATATGATTTATCTAAAGAGATCTCCAATAAAGTACAATTATACAGAACTATAGTAAAAAAATATCTAAAGGTTTAGGAGTGCTAGTGATATGAAATATTATTTTGAGAATGATGGATACTGTGTATGTTGCGATAAAAATGTAAAATTTATAGCTACAAATAGTTGGTATAGAGATAATTATATATGCTCAAATTGCAAATCTATACCTAGAGAACGAGCGTTAATGTATTTAATTGAAAAATTTTATCCGAATTATAATTTATTAGACATACATGAATCATCACCATGCAAAAGAGGTGCTAGTTTAAAGTTACAAAATAAATGTCCTAATTATATAGCTTCTCAATATTATGGTGAAAGTGATAAAGGTAAAATAATTAATGGATATAGGAATGAAAATTTAGAATCACAGACATTTAAAGATGAAAGCTTTGATTTGGTTATAACTCAAGATGTTATGGAACATATATTTAATCCACAAAGTGCTTTTAGGGAAATAGCACGAACGCTAAAACCAGGAGGGGCACATATATTTACGGTTCCATTGATTAATAAGGAAAGAACTACTGAATGTTGGGCTAAATTAGATGATAATAATAATATTATATTTTTAAAAGAAAAAGAATATCATGGAAATCCTATAAATCCAAAAGGTAGTCCAGTAACATTTCATTATGGATATGATATAGTAGATTTAATATATAAATCAAGTGGTATGGTTACTCAAATATTTACTATAGACAACATAGACTTAGGAATAAGAGCAGAGTATATAGACGTACTAATTAGTAGAAAAATATGATATTAATTTAATGTAAGTATTTATAAAACATATTTAAAATTTATTTGAAAGGAGTTTTACTATTTGATTAAAGAAGTATATGATGATATCATTAATCTAACATTAAGCATAAAATCATCCATTAAGAAAGAACGAAATTTATTAATCAATAATAATCTATCAATTAATATAGCTGTTGATAATATACAAAAGATTATTACTAAATTTAAACAATATTTAGAAGAATATTCTTGCTTGAAGAATAATACAATTATAGATATCTTAAATAAATATAATGACGATTTGCTTCATATAATTAATGAAGATAATAAAGATAATGTTTTAATAGTATTAGACAATATAACGGGTAGTTTATTAGATAAAGTACAAGAAAATATAATTGTTAAGGATGATATTTTATCACTTACTTTAATAGTAAAAAATGAAGCTTTTTATATTAAAGAATGGATTGAATTTCACAGAATGATAGGAGTAACTCATTTTTATATTTATGACAATGAAAGTAGTGACGATTTATATAAAAAATTATCTAGTTATATAAGTCAATTGGCAGCGTATAATGATTCTTTATATAAATACAAATATGATACTAAATATATGGGTTTTATTGACGTAGATGAGTTTATTGTACCTGTAAATAGAAAGAATATAATAGAAGTTATTGATGACATATTTTATAGGTATGAAAATTGTGGGGGTATAGGAATTAATTGGAGAGTGTACGGATCTTCATATAATGAAAAAAAATAGATGGGCTAGTAGTTGAAAATTATAAGTACAGAGCATATGTTAATTATGATTTAAATAAGCATATAAAAACAATATGTAATCCAAGAGTTACTATTGCATTTAATATAGAGCCACACTCAGCTATATATAGAGAACCTTTTTATTGTGTAAGTGAAAATGGAAAACGCATTGAAAGTTGCTTTTTCAAGAATTCAACTTGTAATAAAATTCGTATAAATCATTATTATATTAAATCAAGGGAAGACTGTATTGAGAAGTGTAGAAGAAAAAATGGGAAACAGATTAATGAGGAGTATATTCAAGAATTTTTTACAAGAATAGATAAAGATTGTAATAAAGTTTATGATCCGATTATGGAAAAATATATTGATGAGTTAAAAAAAAGATGTGATTTAATATAAAAAATAATAAAGATTGAAATATATTATATTAAAAAACAATAAAATCCATATAGGAGTATTAATATGAATAAGTTTAATTTTATACAGACTAAAATAAAACATCTATATATAATAGAGACAAATATATATGGAGACAATAGAGGATACTTTTTTGAATCATACAACAAAAAAGATTTTTTTGAAGCAGGTCTAACAATGAATTTTGTCCAAGATAATGAATCTAAATCTAAAAAAGGGGTCCTAAGAGGACTACACTTTCAAATACAAAATACTCAAGGAAAACTAGTAAGAGTAACACAAGGAGAGGTATATGACGTAGCAGTAGACCTAAGAAAAGGCTCACCCACATATGGTCAATATGAGGGTGTAGTACTATCAGAAGAAAATAAAAGACAGCTTTATATACCAGAAGGGTTTGCTCATGGATTTTTAGTATTATCTGATACGGCAACCTTTGTATATAAATGCACTGATTTCTATAATCATAATGCTGAATCTGGAATACTTTGGAATGACCCTACATTAAATATAGATTGGCCAATAAAGGATATAAATGAAATAATACTATCAGATAAAGATAAACTTCATCCTACCTTTAAAGAATTCAATAGTCCATTTAAATATAAAGGAGATTTATTATAATGAATAATATATTAGTTACAGGATCTACTGGTCAATTAGGAAGCGATGTTGTAAAAGAATTATTAAAAAGAGGTTATTCTACACTATCACCAAATCGCTCTGAATTTAATTTATGTAGTGAAGATAGTATTAGAAATTATATATTAAATAGCAACTGTGAAGCTATAGTACATTGTGCTGCATACACACAAGTAGACAAAGCTGAAGATGAAAAAGATTTATGTATAAAAATAAATGCAACTGCAACGAAACATATAGCTAAATGCGCTAAAATATTGGATATTCCAATGATTTATATAAGTACAGATTATGTATTTGATGGAACAAAGGATGGTGAATATACAGAAAATGATGAAACAAACCCTATCAATATATATGGAGAAAGTAAGCTAGCTGGTGAAAAATATGTGCAGGAGATACTAGATAAATACTATATAGTTAGAACATCTTGGGTATTTAATATTAATGGAAAGAACTTTATAGAAACTATGTTACGCCTTTCTAAATTCAATAATCAATTGAGTATAGTAAATGATCAAATAGGATCTCCAACATATACAAAAGATTTATCAAGGCTTCTAGTAGATATGCTTGAAACTAGTAAATATGGATTATATCATGCGACAAATGAAGGATATTGTAGTTGGTATGAGTTTGCAAATACTATATTTAAATTAGCTAATATAAATATTGATATAAAGGCAATAAACAGTAATGAATATGCATCTAGAGCTAAAAGACCACTGAATAGTAAATTAAGTAAAGATAAATTAATTGAGTATGGATTTAAACCTTTGCCTCATTGGGAAGATGCATTAAAAGACTATTTAATACGAAGAAGGGATTTATTAATATGAAAAAGATGTTGATAACTGGTGGAGCTGGTTTTATAGGTTCTAACTTCATACATTATATATTATCAAAGTACAATGATTATCAAGTTATCAATTTAGATAAGCTAACATATGCTGCTAATTTAGATAACTTAAAAGATATTGAAGATAATAAAAACTATAGATTCATACATGGAGATATAGCAGACCAAGAATTTATATTTAAATTATTTGAAAACGAAAAATTTGATATAGTAATAAATTTTGCAGCTGAATCTCATGTAGATAATTCAATATTAAACCCACAAATTTTTACTATAACCAATATATTGGGTACTCAAGTATTATTAGATGCTTGTAGAAAATACAATATAAAAAGATTTCATCAAGTATCTACAGATGAAGTTTATGGAGAATTACCACTAGATGATAATAGTATCCTATTTACTGAGAAGACACCACTAAATCCAAGTTCACCATATTCGGCTTCAAAAGCATCAGCTGATATGCTAGTAAAATCTTACTATAGAACATATAGCTTACCTATAACCATATCCAGATGCTCTAATAACTATGGACCTTACCAGCACTTAGAAAAGTTAATTCCATTAATGATATCTAAAGCTATAAATAATGATAATCTTCCTGTATATGGTAATGGACTCAATGTAAGGGATTGGTTACATGTATATGATCATTGTACGGCTATTGATTTAATAATACACGAAGGGAAAATAGGAGAAATATATAATATAGGTGGGAATAATGAAAAATCAAATATAGATGTTGTAAAAATAATTTTAAAGGAACTTGGAAAATCAGAAAAACTTATAAAATATGTGAATGATAGACCAGGTCATGATTTAAGATATGCTATAGATTCAACAAAAATAAAAACAACTCTTAATTGGAAGCCTGTATATAGTTTTGAAAAAGGGATACTAGATACTATAAAGTGGTATACTAAAATGTTATAAACTTAAATACATTCTTAGAAATGTAGTTATGACGAATATATTTTAAAAATAGTTTTAAAGAGAATAGGTAATTCTATTCTCTTTATTTTTTTATATGCGTTACAAATTTGTTACATATTTTTTTAATTTATTAATATATATTTAAAAACAAGCTATAGCACGGATAAATTTGAAAATAATATGAATTTTAAGGAGGATAATATGAAGATTAAGGAGAAACATAAAATAGTTGTATTTTTATTTTCTGTTTTAATACTGATAATATCATTGTTTTCATATTGGACACTAAAAAAAGAACAAATCAAAATAATTGTAAATGATAAAGTTATAATCACATCATCATTTAAAAAAAATATAAAGGACTTATTAGATGAAAAAGGTATAAAATACGATAATAATGACAAGATAACACCTAATTTAAATGATGAGCTAAAAGACTATATGGAAATAAATATAGTAAATGTTGATATAAAAGAGAAAAAAGAGTATGAAAAAATACCGTTTGAAATAACTATAAATGAAGATGATAATTTATCAAAAGGAGAAACTAAAATAGATCAGGAAGGAAAAGATGGAGAAAAAGAAATGATATATGAACTAATTTATGAAGATGGTAAATTAGTTGATAAAAATCTAGTATCAGAAAAAGTAGTAAAGAGTCCAACTAATAAAGTTATAAAAAAGGGGTTTTAAATATGGAAAACAAAAAACAGCAGTGGTCATCAAGCATAGGCTTTATACTGGCATCGGCAGGCTCGGCGGCAGGACTGGGAAATATTTGGAAATTTCCGGCTAGGGCATACGAAGGCGGCGGTGGTGTTTATTTGTTTGTTTATATTTTAATAGTTATATTTTTAGGTGCTCCTCT
>OGCO01004257.1_pt1 | contig 15505 bp, 17 predicted proteins | sample 1570171 | NCBI WGS metagenome assembly OGCO01 (sample SAMEA4370583, study PRJEB24528) | human gut metagenome | reverse complement strand
CAGTGTTTCCATATGGATCCCAAGATGCATAAATATTAAACCATGCATAAAGTGAAGGTAAAATACAAAGAGCTAATACGACAATTAAAAGAGCAAAATTAGTAAATATATCTTTGATGTCATCGTAAAATACTTTTAAAATTTTTGTCATTGTATCCTCCAAGAATATATTTCTGTTTTGTTAACTTATTTATATTTGAATCTCGACCTCGTTAGGGTTTACAATAGTTTTACCCACAAAATAAATTCAATATTAATTTATCTATAGGCTAATAATCCTATTTAGGATTATTTTTCATATGTTAACAAAACTTTATCTATATTATAATTTAAATTTAAAATTTTATCTATATTATAATTTAAATTTTAAATTTTCTGTATTCTTACTATATAATAAATATTTAATAAAATAATGTCGAAAAATATATTATAAAATTTATAAAAAATTAAAGTATATATAATATTAGATTTAATATTTATAATACCAAAAACAACTTATTTTTATACTTAATATACCAATATCCTTAAACGGTTTATTTTTATTTCATTGTTAAAACTATCATAATTATGTAAAAAAAATATTTCATCCAAAAATATTAAATATTATTATATGGATGAAATATTATAAATTATATGTTAATAATAGTTTTTAGAATTTAAATATTTTACTTGCTATATTTTAATATTTTCTATAAATATATTAAAAGCCTAAATCTTCTCCAACAACTACTATTTTTATCTTTGAAACAGGTCTACTTATTCTAGTTATAACAACTTGAGTGCATATACTTTCAGTAGACTTGCAATTAGCACAAGACCCTTTTAAATAACAAGGAGTTTTTAAATCGTTAAAACGTTGAATATTTATTGGCGCTGCTATATTTCTAGCTCTACTTATAGCATCATCAAGTGTTTTACAGACCTTATTAACTCCAACTATCATAACTACACTCTTTGGACCGTAGCACAGAGCAGCAACACGGTTTCCGTTACCATCTATGTTTACAAGTACGCCATCTTCAGTCATAGAATTAGTACTCATTAAAAAAGTATCACATAAAAGAGATTGTCTCATTAAGTGAACACGTTCTTCTGGAGATTTTGCACTATCTCTATCTATAACTTGGCGGTTTTCTTTTACATAATTTAAAAGGCCTATTTCGTCTATTGAAACAGAACCACCCCATGATACAACATCATCTTCTGGAATTAATTCGATAGCTTTTTTTAAAGCATCTTCTTTTGTTTGACAATAATAAGCATCGAAATGTCTTTTTTGAAGATTTTCTACTACTTTAGCTCCTAATAAATCATATCTAATCTCTTTTGGTTTATTTCTTTCCATTTTTAATCCCCTCCAATTTTGTTTTAAAAATATTGAAATTAAGACTTTTTTATCTTTTACTTGTATGGTATTATTTTAGCATAATTATTAGAAATATGTATAAATATGTTAATATATTTGTAGATATATAAGAAATAATAAGGTTATATAAAGGTTGTGATTTTAATTGGATTTTAATATAAATAAACTTGATATAGATAAATTAAGAAATATAATTTCCTATTATAAAAAGAATGTAAAAAATATTTCGCTAGATGAAATCTATAAAATAGAAACAATAAAAACATTTCAACAAAATTGGGATATAAACGCAAAAGATTTTTATGAAATGATTTCGAATTCACTTTCAAAGAGTAAAAACTTATTGGCGTCTCGAAATTATTTTCCTAAGAATATGATTTTATACTTTGCACAAAAAGATCCAGAGATGGTAAGAGAGATGTTTGTAAATTTATTTAATGAGACGATAAGTTTATCTAGAAGAATTGATTCTTTTAGGTATTCATCTGATATGCTTTTAAAACAATATGGAAATGAGAATATGAGCAATCATTATCAATATTTAAATGCTATAAGTACATATTTATTCTTTAGATTTCCCGAAAAATACTGTATTTATAAAGAAGGTAAATTTAAAGCTTTTGCAAGCAAAATAGGATATAACAATATCCCTAAAAGAGGAAGTTTTGAAATTTTAGAAGCTTATTACAATATGTGTGATTGGGTTTTAGACTTTGTTAAAAGTGATGAAGAGTTAGTACAAATGGCATTTAGTAGATTTAATGGTTTAAATTTTGGAGATAATGGTCTACATCTAATTGTAGAGGAGATTATATATATTGGCAGTAGACTGAATTTAGATTTTAAATCTGAAGAAGAAATGAATGATATAGATGATTCAAATTTAGATTTAATAAAAGAAAATTATAGAGAATATGAAAAAAATCAAGAAAAAGATGTAATAAAAGAATGTGATGAGATTTATACAAAACAAGATTTTTTAGATGAAGTTTATATAACAGAAAAGGATTATAATTTCTTAGTTCGACTTTTAGATAGAAAGAAAAATATTATACTTACTGGAGTGCCTGGAATAGGAAAGACATTTTTATCTAAACGCTTGGCATATTCTATTTTAGAACAAAAAGATGATGATAAGATAGAATTTGTACAATTTCATCAAAATTACTCATACGAAGATTTTATAATGGGATATAAACCAAGTAAAGAAGGATTTGCACTTAAATACGGTGTATTTTATAATTTCTGTAAAAAAGCAGAACAAAATCCAAATGATAAATATTTCTTTATTATAGACGAGATCAATAGAGGAAATTTGAGCAAGATATTTGGAGAATTAATGATGCTTATAGAAAATAATTATAGAGCTCAAACTATCAAGTTAGCATATGGTGACGAGAAATTTAGTGTTCCTAAAAATATCTATATAATCGGGATTATGAATACTGCAGATAGAGGTATTGCCATGATAGATTATGCACTTAGACGTAGATTTAGTTTCTTTGATTTGAAACCAGCTTTTGAAAATGAAAGATTTATGGATTATATCAAAAGTTTTAAAAGCGAAAGAATTATAAATTTAGTTGAAAAAATTAAAATATTAAATAAAGAAATAAAAGAAGATTTTTCATTGGGTGAAGGATTCTGTATAGGTCATAGTTACTTTTTTAGTGATGAAATATCTAAAGAATGTAGTTTAGATGAAATAGATATGTATATTGAAGAAGTTATTGAGTTTGATATAATACCACTTTTAAAAGAGTACTGGTTTGATGATTATGATAAGCTTGAAAAATGGGAAAAAATATTGAGAGATATAGTTAATTAGATGGTGCTAGCATGATAAAAGACAAAAGTATTTTTATAAAAAACATATATTATATGCTGTCATATGTATATACTCATTTAATACAAAAAGACTACAAAGATATAGATGTTGAAGTGTTTGACAATATAGGAGATATATTAGCAGTTATTTTGTTTAAAATTGTTTCGAAACAAGTTAAACGAGGTCTTATAAAAGAATATAAAGCTGAAGAAGACGAATTATCAGTATTGACCGGGAAAATAAATATAGAGAAATCTATAAAGTTAAAGGCAAACAATAAAAACAAACTTTATTGTGAGTTTGATAAATTATCTATGGATAATTATCTAAACAGTATAATTAAGACTGCAATGTATGTTTTAGTATTATCAAAAGATATATCATCTCAAAATAAAAAGAATCTTAAAAAGTTAGTGCTTTTATTTTCTAATGTAAATACTTTAAAAGTAAATGAAATAAGATGGAATGATATAAAATACAACAGACATAACGCAAATTATAGTGGAATAATAAATATATGTTATTTGATTCTAAATGATTTGCTTATGACAACAGAAGATGGAGAGTATAAGGTGGCGGAATTTTTAAGTGAAAAGAAAATGTACAGTATATATGAAAAATTTGTACTTTTTTATTATCAAAAACACTATCCAAGTTTAAGACCAAAAGTATCTAAAATAAAGTGGAACTTAGACAATGAATTAGATAAATTTTTGCCAGAGATGAAAAGTGATATAACACTAACATATGGTGAAAATATTTTGATTATAGACACAAAATACTATTCACAATCTATGCAGAAAATAGAACTATATAACAGCAAAACAATACACTCAAATAATTTATATCAGATATTCACTTATGTAAAAAATAAGGATATAAATAAAAATGGAAAAGTATCGGGAATGCTGTTGTATGCAAAAACTAATGAAGATATAATACCAAATAGTGAATATATAATGAGCGGAAATAAGATAATGGTGAGAACTTTAGATTTAAATAAGGACTTTAAGTTTATAGCACAAAGTTTAAATAAAATAGCATCTGATTTAATAAATTCATAATAGTTATAACAGAATAAAAAATATCTCAAAAGTAATCAGAAATTATAATTTAATAATTCTATGGTAAAAAATGGGTTGAAAATACTATAAAAAAGGTATATAAATTATAATAAAAGACTTGGGGGAGAGATTATGAGTTCACTGATTACTATAGACTGGGATTATTTTATGAATTATATGAATCATTGGAATGGCTCATATATAGAAAATGACAATAATATAAATAAGCATTGGTATAAAAAATACTATGAAGAAAAGAGAAGAGGAATAGATATTACAAAGAGTATGAATGTAGGAGATGAGGTGGATAATTTTTGGCCAATATTAAAGAAAAACGTAGATTTTAAAAAAGATACAAAAGTTCTGCTCACCGAATCACATTTAGCAGCATATAAAATTGCGATTGACAACAAAGTTGATTCAGTTATTTCGTTTGATTCACATTCTGACCTTGGATATCAAGGTCTTGATTCATTTAAGTTTGAAGTAAATTGTGCAGATTGGCTTGGAAAATTACTTTATGAAGGCAAGATAAAAGAAGCTAATATAGTTTATGGACCTTATACAAATGAATATAGTGACCAATTTAAAGAAATAAACGAAGCTTATAATATAAATTATTTGAGCTTGGAAGAAGTAAAATGTGAAGAACCTTGCAAAATAATACATATATGCCGTTCTGGGTGTTGGAGTGCACCATGGTTAGATAATAAATTCAAAGCATTTGTATTTGAATCAGGATTTGAATTCAAAAATATAGATATAAAAGAAAGACATTGGAATCCTGCAAGTATAAGTCTAGCAGATCAAATCGACTATATGCTGTATGGCTAAAATTTATAGATATATTATATAAAGTGGGACTGTCAAGATGACAGCCCTTATTTTTGTGTGAAAATAATTAAATTATAGGAATTCTTTTTATAAAAATAGTTATGCTACAAAAATGTAATATTAATGAAATATATATCAATATCTCAAAAATTGAAAACTGCCTATAATAATAAATATAAGATACGATGAATTTAGGAGGAATAAATATGAAAAATATTTTAAGTGTTGAAAAAATAGAAAAATACTATGGAAATAAAGGAAATATAACAAAAGCCATTGATAATATAAGTTTTAAAGTTGGAGAAGGGGAATTTGTTGGAATTATGGGACCGAGTGGTAGTGGTAAAACAACACTTCTTAACTGTATTTCAACAATAGATAAAGTTACAACAGGAAATATAATTATAAATGATCAAGATATAACAAGATTAAAATCAAAAAAACTAGATAAATTTAGACAAAATGAATTAGGATTTATATTCCAAGACTTTAACTTACTAGATACATTAACTGCATATGAAAATATAGCATTAGCACTTACTATAAAAGGTGAAAAAACTTCAGAAATTGATTCAAAAATAAAAGAAGTAGCAAAATATCTAGAAATAGAAAAAGTACTAGATAAATATCCTTATCAGATGTCAGGTGGGCAAAAACAAAGAGTTGCATCTGCAAGAGCTATAGTTACAGAACCATCACTAATACTTGCTGATGAGCCAACAGGAGCTCTTGATTCAAAATCAGCTAGATTATATTGTTAGAAAGCTTAGAAAGCTTAAATGAAGAGCTTAGCGCGACTATACTTATGGTTACTCATGATGCATTTACAGCAAGTTATGCTCATAGAATCTTATTTATAAAAGATGGAAAAATATTTACAGAATTAGTTAGAGGAAATGATTCGAGAAAAGAATTTTTTAATAGAATAATGGAAGTAATTACGATGTTAGGAGGAGATGATAATAATGTATTCTAAGATAGCATTTAAAAATGTAAAGAAAAGTTTTAAAGATTATACGATATATTTCTTTACTTTGATGTTAGCAGTATGCATATTTTATACTTTTAACTCAATAGAATCACAAAAAGCAATGTCAGAGCTTACTTCTTCAGGAGAAAGTTATGTGGAGATACTTTCAAAAGTAATATCTTATGTATCTGTATTTATAGCATTTATTTTAGGAAGTCTTATACTTTATGCAAATAACTTTTTAGTAAAAAAGAGAAATAAAGAACTTGGAATTTATATGACGTTAGGAATGTCAAAGAATAAAATATCTAAAATACTAATATTAGAGACAATAATAGTGGGGATACTTTCACTTATAAGTGGTTTAATATTAGGATTAATATTTTCACAAGGACTGTCAATACTAGTTGTAAAATTATTCGGTTTAAAAATGTCGACTTATTCTTTTGTAATATCAGGAAAAGCAATGATAAAGACAGTTTTATACTTTGGAATAATGTTCTTATTAGTTATGATATTTAACTCTTTTGTAATTTCAAAATATAAGATAATAGATTTGTTAACAGTAGGAAGAAAAACAGAAGAAGTTAAATTCAAAAGCAATATAGTATATTTAATTACATTTATATTATGTGTTATTTCACTCGTTACAGCTTATAAATTAATTTTAGAAGTTGGATTACTAGGAATAAAAGATAAAAAATTCTTAATATCAATATTACTTGGAGTAGTAGGTACATTTTTATTTTTCTTCTCTTTATCAGGATTTATTTTATATATAGTTAAGAAAAATAAAAAAATATACTTTAAAGGCTTAAATATATTTATAGTAAAACAAATAAATAGCAAGGTAAATACAAACTTTATTTCTATGTCAGTTATATGCCTTATGTTATTTATGACAATAGGCATGTTATCTACAGGATTTAGTTTTAAAAATGCAATAGAATCGGGACTAAAAGATTCAACACCATATGATGCAAGTGCAAATCTTTATATAGATGAAGGTGAAAAAGCAAATGATATACAAAAATCACTTGAATATATAGGTGTAAAGTTTAATAAAGAAGATAAAGTAGTTTATTATGATTTATATACAGATAATAAAACAATATCAGAAGCATTAAATTTAAATGCAAATATGAGAAGTATAATGAATTATATGAAACTTTCTGATTACAATAAAATTAGAGCATTGGATAATCAAAATGCCATAGAATTAAATAAAGATGAAGTATTAATAACATCAAATTATGCTAATACATTAGAAGCTATACAAAATTATGTAAAAAATAATGACAGTATAAAAATAGAAAATAAATCTTATAAAATAAAAGATAAGAAAGTTATAGAAGAAAACTTAAAAACAGATTTCATGAAAGATAATATGATCACAGTAATAGTTAACGATGATATATGTGACAATATGACTTTAGTTTCAAGCAATGTAAATGTAAACTTTGTTGGAGAGGGAAAAGAAAAAAGGGAATCTGATTTCACTAATAAAATATATTCATATAAAACTACTGATACAGATTATGATAAAATAGGATTTGTACTTGGTGCAAGTAGAACTGAGATTTATGAATCAAATAAAGGAATGACAACAGTAGTATTATTTATAGGTATTTATATAGGAATAGTGTTTTTAATAAGCAGTATGGCAGTGCTTGCACTTCAACAATTAAGTGAAGCTAGTGATAGTATAGATAGATATAAATCATTAAAAAGACTTGGAGCAAGTGAAAAAGATATAAATAAAACAATATTTATACAAACGTTAGTATATTTCAGTCTTCCAGTTATATTAGCTTTTATACATTCAGTTATTGGAATAAAAGTTGCAAATGATTTTGTATCTGTGTACAACAAACCGGATATAATGGGGTCTTCACTTATAACAGCGGGAATATTTATGATAGTATATATTATATACTTCTATATAACTTATAGTGGATATAAAAATATAGTTAAAAATAAAATCCATATAAAGTAGTTTATCTACTTTATATGGATTTTTCCGATGATTGGAGGGGTAATATGCAACAAATAATTATTGTAGAAGATGATCAAATAATAAGAGAAGAGCTACAAATATTTTTAAGTAAATATGGATATGAGATAAAAGCACCTACAGAATTTAATAATATAGTAGATTATATATTAAAACAAAATGCAGACTTGGTTTTACTAGATATAAATCTACCAGTTTTTGATGGCTATTTTATATGTAGGGAAATTAGGAAAACATCTGAAGTACCTATAATAGTAGTTACAAGCAGAGATAGTGAAGTAGATGAACTTATGAGTATGAATTTGGGAGCAGATGATTTTGTAACAAAACCATATAATACTCAAATATTACTCGCAAGAATTGCTGCTTTATTAAAAAGAAGTGGGATGAATTCAAACTCAAATAGCATACTAACTTATAAAGATTTTAAGTTAAACTTATCTAATGCTACTGTAATTTATAATGATAAAAATATAGAGTTAACAAAAAATGAGGTGAAAATACTTTCTTATTTAATAAATCATAAAGGGGAAATTGTGTCTAGAGAGCTTTTGATGGAGCATCTATGGAATTCAGATTTTTTTGTAGATGACAGTACCTTGACAGTAAACATAACAAGACTTAGAAAAAAACTAGATGAAATAGGAATAAAAAATGTTATAGAAACTAGAAGAGGGCTAGGGTATATAATGAGATGAGAATAACAGATTATTTAAAAGATAAAGGGATTTTTTTAACTCTAAATTTAATGATATTTATTGTCATATCGATTTTTATGTATATTGCAGATATAAGTTTTATGATGATTTTATTTATTTTCTGTATATGGTTTTTGCCATTGTTTACTTATATTTTTATAGAGTACATAAAGTATAAAAAATATTTTAATGATATGGAAAGTATATTAGAGAGTTTAGATAAAAAGTATTTATTGCCTGAAGTTATGGAAGAAGCCAATTTTTTAATTGCAGAACAAATAAACGATATATTAAAAGAAGTAAGCCGAGATATGCATGAGCATGTTAAGTATTATGAAGATATGCAAAAAGAATATAGAGAATATATAGAGATGTGGATTCATGAAATAAAAACTCCGATAGCATCTAGTAAATTAGTGATAGAAAACAACTACAATAACGATATTGTTAGAAAAATAGATACTCAAATTAATAAGATAGATAACTTTGTAGAACAAGTACTTTATTACTCACGAAGTAATGAAGTGGGCAAAGATTATATTATAAAAAAAGTAGAACTAGAGCCATTAGTAAAAAAAGTAATCAAGAGAAATCAACGTGATTTTATAAGTAAAAGAATAAGTTTGGAACTTAAAGATTTAGAGCAAGTAGTTTATAGTGACTCAAAATGGATAGAATTTATTTTAAATCAGATAATAGTAAATGCCATAAAATATTCAAAAGGAAATAATGATAAAATAGAGATAGAAAGCCAAAAACAAAATAATTCAGTAATACTTTCTATAAAAGATTATGGTGTTGGCATAAATGAAAAAGATATTGGTAGAGTATTTGAAAAAGGATTTACTGGAGATAATGGAAGAAAATTCGGAAAGAGCACAGGCATAGGTCTTTATCTATGCAAGACACTATGTGAAAAATTAGGGCTTGGATTGTATATAGATTCAAAAGAGAATTATGGAACAAAAGTAACTATTATATTCCCGACAACAGAAAATATAACAGAATGATATTAGACTTTTGAAAAAACAAAGAAGTGTATAGATAAAAATCTCTGACTTTATAAGGTCAGAGATTTTTTAGCTTAGTTTAAAAATAATGTATTAAAATATTTATTATATAAATCGTATAAATTTTTAATATCATGTTTGTCTTTTGAATTATTTTTATCTGAGTTTAATTTAATTGCATATTTAATATTTAAGTTTTGTGCTAAGTTTAAGTTTTCTTGTGAATCTGAAATAAAGATACAGTTTTCGATATCGATTGGAGTTTCATAAAAATCATAGATTGAATCATTTTTTAACTCTATCCATGGGATATTTAGATTTTTCAACATGTTTATTATGAAATTATATCCATCTATGTTTTTTATATTATTATTTAAATTAAATATTATTCCCTTCATGTAAAATACCTCCATAAAATTTATTTTTGATGTGTATGCATAAAAAAATTTTAATAAGTTAACTCTATTCATGTATTTTTAAAATTATAAATCGCGATTTCTTTACTATAAAATAATAATATCGCTATAAAAAACTTGGTTCAATAATAATAAAGACGTATACTATAATAAAAGCGACAAAATAAAAAAGGGAAAATATTATGGAACAACAAATTATAGAGATTATAGTAGATGAAAATAAACAACAATTAGAATTGTTTGGGACACCTATGTTTCCATGCAAGGCATGTTATTCTGATATAAATAAATTTGTGACAGGTGATATTTCATGGCATTGGCATGAAGAAATAGAGGTAATAAGAGTGAAAAGTGGGAGTATCCATTTATACTTAGATAATAGTGATTTTGTACTAAATGAAGGTGATGGTGTTTTTATAAATTCAAATATACTTCATTATATTAGAGCAGGAACAAGTGAAGAATGTATATTAAACTCACTTGTTTTTAATAAAAACTTGATTTCTGGAGGAGTACAAAGTGTATTTGAGCAAAATTTTGTAAATCCAATTGTTGAAAACAAGAATTTAAGTGGAATTGCTTTTTATAAAAATACTTCTTGGGGAGAAGAAGCATCAGCTTGTATAAAAAATGCCTTTTCACAATTTGAAAAATCTGAATTTGGATATGAGATTCTTGTAAGGGAGTATTTATCTCATATATGGTATATTATGCTCAAAAATATACAAGATTTAAATTTAAATAAAAACAATAGGAATGATCTAAACTCAGAAAGAATAAAAAATATACTTTCATTTGTACATAAAAATTATAATAAACAAATAACCTTAAATGATATAGCTAAAGTTGTAAATTTAAGTGAAAGAGAATGTTTAAGATGTTTTAAAAATACACTTGGAATATCACCAATTCAATATATTTTAAAATATAGAGTATCTATAGCTACTAAGATGTTAAGAGAAAATAAGGATCCTATTACGATTATAAGTGATGCTGTGGGATTTGATAGTCCAAGCTATTTTTCGAAAATTTTCAAACGATTTATAGGAATTACACCAACTCAATATAGAAATAAAAGTAAATAAAATATTTATTAATGTAAATTTGATACAAAAATTTGAAAAAATTGTTATAATTTATACAGGAGGTGAGAATATGAGTGTAGTACCATATGTAGTACAACAAACAGGAAACGGGGAGAGAAGTTACGATATATTTTCTAGATTATTATGTGATAGAATTATATTCTTAGGAGAAGAAGTTACAGACGCTTCTGCAAGTGTTGTAATAGCACAACTTTTATTTTTAGAGGCAGAAGATCCAGACAAAGATATTTATCTTTATATAAACTCTCCAGGCGGTTCAGTAACCGCAGGATTTGCAATATACGATACAATGCAACATGTAAAATGTGATGTATCAACTATATGTATAGGGCTTGCAGCAAGCTTTGGATCATTTTTATTAGCAGGTGGAGCAAAAGGAAAGAGATTTGCACTTCCAAATTCTCAAATTATGATTCACCAACCTCTAATAGGTGGAAATGGTATACAAGGACAAGCTACAGATATAAAAATAGTAGCCGAAAATTTACTAAAAACTAAAGAAAGACTAAATAGAATTCTAGCTGAAAATACAGGTAAAAGCATAGAAGAAATATATAGAGACACAGATAGAGACAATTTTATGAGTGCTCAAGAAGCCCTAGATTATGGCTTAATCGATTCGATTATAACTAGAAGTGATTCTATAAAATAAATAGAAAAATTATAATCATGTCAGCATATACATATATAAATAATATATGTTGGGAGGCATGGCATGAAAAAAATAATTGGATTAATAATTTGTCTAGCTTTAGTAGTAATCTTAAAAAATCCTATATCGATTGGCATGATGTATGTTGTCGATTTTATAGGAAATACTTTTAATATTACAACAGTAGAAGTTATAGACTTTCTAAATGAAATTTATTATTTGTAAATAAAATTTTATTACATAGTAAAGTTGTTTAAAATTTACATAACGTAAAATAGGATTAATACTTAAACTAAAGTATTAATCCTATTTTGTTTTTATGAGTTAAGTATCTAATTTATAAATATAAAGCTTATTTGTGTCCAAATCAAATAGGGCAAATGTTATGTTATATGCTGCTCTATCATTTATGTTAGTGTCTGCCTCTTCAGGATAATTTTCAGCAAATCTATCTTTAAAATAATAAATTCCGTTTTTTGTTTTAGGAATATTGTAATCAGGTAAAGGTTCGTACACATAATAATTTCCATCTTTTTTTAACTCTCCGCCATATATAATGAGTTTTAAATCTTTTTGCAAAGGGGTTTTCTTCCACTTTTTATTTTTCTCTATATTTTTCAAAAATGAGTTTTTTTCATTTTTATCAAATTGTATAACTGCATATAAATCGCCATCTCCTAAGAATCCCCCGTGAGTATCTTTATAATCCAAGACTTTAGCGTTTTTAGGAATTTCTGTATCTATCATTTCACTATAGTTAACTGAATTATAAGGATCAAAATATTCTATTTTTAATATGAGAACACCAATTGCGACGCATATAAAAATAAATAATAAAATAAAAAATAATCCTAATTTTTTTACCCTAGACATTCTATAATTTACCCCCTTTTTAGTCCTATATTTTATAGATTAACAAGGTATTTTATGAATGTCAATATTTATTTATTGAAAAACAATAAATAAATATTTTAAAACGATAATGGGGAAGTGATGTGTGCAAGATAGATAAACAAAAACATAGAAATCTAATCAATAATAATTTAAAATATTAATAACTACTTAAAAATTTAAAAATAATATGGGGGATAATACTATGGAAAATAAAAAGGAAAACAGAGCATTTAATGAAATGTACATAGCTGCGAAAAAACGTCTTGAGGGAAAAAATCCAATAGAAATTGCGAAGAATTCAGGGGCAGAATTTGATGAAGAAAAATCAATTTTAAAAATCAAAAGTTTAGATGCTATATTCGAATTAGAATATCCAACTTACGATATGAAAGAAAAAAGAGATGACTGGCAGATACTAACTTTACTTCATTATCTAGATTTGGCAGATAATACACCGATTTTATCAAAACAAATTAAATTTGGAGAATTAAAAGACGGACTTATAAGAGGGGCAAGATTTGACAAAACTGTTGAAGTGGAATTAGAACGTTTTTTAAAAAATAAAGATGAAAAACAAGTTATAGAAGTTTTTAAATCTTTAGATGCAAAGTTTATCGATTCAAAAGCAGATTTAAGTGCCGTATTTTATATTTATCCATATTATCCAGTTACAATAAGCATATGGTTTGAAGATGAAGAATTTCCACCAACAGGCAAAATGTTTCTCGACAAAACAGCAGATCACTATCTTACAATAGAAGATGCAGTCGGGGTTGGGGAGCTTATGATAAAAATTATAAATGAAAGATATAAAAAACTATTTTGTAAAAAATAGACATGAGTTATAAATATAAATAGTCTTGTTATATAAATTTGTTTGTGATATATTACAAAGGCAGTTAAGAAAGAAAGGAATTTTATTAAAATGACAAATGTAAATCAATTTAATATAACAGACGAAGAACTTCGTGAAATAGAGCAAATAAAAGAATTAGCACAAGATTGTACAACTCACTTATTAGAATGTCTAGTTGATCCAGATACAGAAGAAAAAGTAGAGTTAAATGAAGAAGATAAAAAAGATATGTACAAATTTATACTTGATAAAACTATGGAATATGCAGAAGAAAACAAACTTCCAGATGATGGAGATGATTTTGACAAGTATATCGAATTTATAATAGATAGTTTACAATAAAAACCTAGGATAAAAATCCTAGGTTTTTTAATATATTTTTCGTTATTTCATATTCCTTTTTATAAGCCTTGCAAGAATTTCAAGTTTATTTTTATCGCGATTTATATAATCCCCAAATGTATTTACAGAATAAACTTTCTTAGGCGTAAGTGGTGCCGATGGATAGTCGAAAATGCATTTCAAAAAAATCTACATTTTTAAAGGTCTTTAGGATAAAGATTTTTTTGTTTCTTTTAAAAACTCATACTGTTTATCAAAATTATAAAATTCTTTGTATTGTAATGATTTTGGAGTACTACCATAATATTTCACACCAGTTGAAGAGGCAAAAACTGTATAAGATAAAAATGTATCTTTATTATCAACTCTACCTCTTTTTCTTATTGCATTTGTATGATAAAGAAGTTGTTCACAAAATGTGGTTTTCCCACAGTCTACATGTGCAAGTATTCCTATTGTCTTATTCATATTTCACCTCTTTAAATTTCCCTTATATAAATATAATATCATTAAATTAATTTATACAGTTAATTATATATAAAAGGAGTATCACAAAATATTATTTGTGTATACTCCTTTTAAAGTTTATTATTCAATTTATACTAACTATTTATCATAAACAGAATATTTTTCCCAAATAGCTTCTAAATCATCAAAGTGTTGTTTTATATCTTCTTTTTCTTTCATCCCAACTGATACTATAAGTGCATTTGCTATACTTAAAGCTGGAACTAAAGAGTCAACAAATGATACCATATTACTCTTAACTAATAATAAGTTATCTGTAAAAGATGCAACTGGTGCAAATGGACTATCTGTTAAAGATACTATATGAGCTCCTTTTTCTTTAGCATAACTTACTATTTGGTATGATTTCTTAGAGTATCTAGGGAAACTTATAGCTATTAAAACATCATCCTCATTTATCTTTACAACTTGTTCAAAAGCATCTCCCATATCTGTTCTTATAACATGAACACTATCTAATATTATACCTAGATAAAATCCTAAGTACTGAGCTATTGTAAATGAACTTCTCATTCCTACTATATAAATTCGCTTTGCTTTTAATATTCTATTTGCTGCTTCTTCAAAAGCTTTTTCATCAATTTCCTCTAAAGTGTCTTTTATGTTATCCATATCACTTTTTACTATTTTTTTAAGTATTGCAGAATCATCATTAAATTCTTTTACCATATCAACTCTTTGAACTGTTGTTAATTTATTTTTTATAACTTCTTGAAGAGCATCTTGAAGTTTAGGATATCCAGAATATCCTAATGCATTTGCAAATCTTACAACAGTAGATTCACTAACTCCTACTGCTTCTCCTAACTTACAAGCTGTCATAAATGCAACTTTATCGTAATTTTTTAATATATATTGAGCTATAAGTTTTTGTCCTTTACTAAATCTTGTATATTGTGATTGTATATGTGATATTAAATATTTGCT
>OGCO01004252.1_pt1 | contig 15530 bp, 16 predicted proteins | sample 1570171 | NCBI WGS metagenome assembly OGCO01 (sample SAMEA4370583, study PRJEB24528) | human gut metagenome | reverse complement strand
GTTCCGCAGCGTCACCTTCCTGACCACGGCCATTGCCAAGGAAATGAGCTACGCCAGCGGCTTGCAGAAACAGGCGCTGTTCAGCATTGCACTGGTCCTGTTCGTCTTCATCATGGGCATCAATGTGGTACTGAATGTGATCCTGAAGGGAGGCGACCGCGATGCACGCTGATCTCTCCCCGGCCCGCCGGGCATGGAACCGCTTCTTCACCGCCGCCGTCTGGGCCGCCGCCATCCTCGTGATGGTGCTGGTGGCGGGCATTATCGGGATGGTTCTGGTGCGGGGCATCCCCCACATCAGCTGGAAGTTCCTGACCACCACCGCCAGCGTGCTGAAGGGCACCGACGGCATCCTGCCCGCCATCCTGAACACCCTGTACGTCATCCTGCTCACCCTGCTGATCGTGCTGCCGCTGGGGGTGGGGGCGGCGGTCTACCTGACCGAATACGCCTCCAACCGCCGCCTGATCGCGGTGATCGAGTTCACCAACGAGACGCTGGCGGGCATCCCCAGCATCATTTACGGCTTGGTGGGTATGCTGGTCTTCGCGCAGACGCTGGGCTTCCAGACCTGTCTGCTCTCCGGTAGCCTGACACTGGTCATCATGAACCTGCCCACCATCATCCGCACCACGCAGGAATCGCTGAAAACGGTGCCGCAAGGCTACCGCGAAGGCGCGCTGGGGCTGGGCGCGGGCAAATGGCACATCATCCGCACCATCGTGCTGCCCTGCAGCATCGACGGCATCGTGACCGGCTGCATCTTGGCTGTGGGCCGTATCGTGGGCGAGAGCGCCGCGCTGCTTTTCACCGCCGGTGCTGCCGAGGTCATCGCCAAGAGCGTGGCCAAAGCCTACACCTCCAACGGCGCGACCCTCTCCGTCCTGCTCTATCTGCGGGCCTTTGAGGACGGCGATTTCGACTCCGCGTGGGCCATCGGTGCCGTGCTGCTGGTGCTGGTGCTGGCCATCAACCTTGCCGCCCGGCTGGCCAAGAATAAGCTGAAACAAAAACAATAAGAGGATTATTATGGAGAATGCTCCGATCATCACCGCCCAAAACTTAAACCTATGGTACGGCGATTTCAAAGCTCTGAAAAATATTTCGCTGGATGTCGGCGAGCGGGAGATCACCGCGCTGATCGGCCCGTCCGGCTGCGGCAAGTCCACCTTCCTCAAGACGCTGAACCGGATGAACGACCTCGTGCCCGGCGTGCGGATCGAGGGTGACGTGCGGCTGCGCGGGCAGGACATCTTTGCCCGCGAGATGCAGCCCACCGAGCTGCGCCGCCGCGTGGGCATGGTGTTCCAGAAGGCCAACCCCTTCCCCATGAGCATCTACGACAATATCACCTACGGCCCCAAGCTCCACGGCGTGCGGAACAAAGCCGAGCTGGACGAGCTGGTGGAGCGCTCGCTGAAGGGCGCGGCGCTCTGGAACGAGGTGAAGGATCGCCTGAAAAAGAGCGCGCTGGGCCTTTCCGGTGGCCAGCAGCAGCGGCTGTGCATCGCCCGTGCGCTGGCGGTTCAGCCCGAAGTGCTGCTGATGGACGAACCCACCAGCGCCCTTGACCCCGGCTCCACCATGAAGGTGGAAGAGCTGATGAGCGAGCTGAAAGAGAACTACACCGTCGTCATTGTCACCCACAATATGCAGCAAGCGGCCCGCATCAGCGACAAAACGGCCTTCTTCCTGCTGGGTGAGCTGGTGGAGGCGGGCCCCACGGCGCAGATCTTCAGCACGCCGCAGGACAAACGCACAGAGGATTATATTTCCGGCCGGTTCGGCTGAGAGGGAGGTTTTCACATGACCATTCGCGCACAATATGATGCAGACCTCGCCGCGCTGAAAACGGCCGTGGCCGAGATGGGCGGGTGCGCCGCCGACGCCGTGGAGGCCGCACTGGAAGCGCTCTGCACCGCCGACGCCGACGCGGCCGCGGCGGTCATCAAGGGGGACGGCCGCATCAACAGTATGCAGCGGGACATCGAGCACCGCTGCATGACCCTGCTGCTCCGCCAGCAGCCCGTGGCGGGCGACCTGCGCCGCATCTCCACCACCATGAAGGTGGTCACGGATGTGGAGCGTATCGGCGACCATGCCTCCGATATCGCGGAGATCATCCCCCATCTGGTCACTGTCCGCAAGGAGGGCGACCCTGCTGTGAGCCAGGCCATCAAGATGGGCCAGAAGGCGCACAAGATGATCCTGAATGCCCTGAATGCCCTGACCTCTGAGGACGAGCAGGCTGCCCTCAAGGTCATTGCCGCCGACGATGAGGTGGACTACGATTTCAACGCCATCAAGCATACGCTGGCGCAGGAGATCGCCGCCGACCCCGGCAAGGTGGATGCCGCACTGGATCTGCTCATGGTCATCAAATATCTGGAGCGCATCGGCGACCACGCCGTGAACCTGGCCGAGTGGGTGGAGTTCGTCCGCAGCGGGCGTTATCATAACGAAAATATGTTCTGATCTTTTGTTTCTGTAAAAATTTGAGCTATCTGCAATTATTTCTGTGACCCGCCCGTATTATAGGCAGAAAGGCTTCCCCAGAAAGCCTGATGAACTGGCTGCGGCGGGTGTCCGGCATCCCCCTGTCCCCGCCCGCCGCTGCCGCAACGGAGGGTTTTAACGCTATGGTACAGACCAAGAATTTTCCGCTGGAAACGCGCGGCGAGGCGGTCAGCCGCGAAGCGCTGGTCCAGGCGGCATTACAGGAGATCACCCAGAATTACCGCGAAGCAAGCCTTTCCAATGTGGCCCGCAGCTACGGCGTTTCGCTGGCGTATGTCAGCGAGTGCGTCCGGGCCCAGACCGGAAAGACCTATAAGGAGCTGCTGCAGAAGCACCGGATGGAGACCGCCGCCCGCCTGCTGCGCCGCAGCGACCTGAACATCCAGCAGATCATCACCCAGGTGGGCTACGAGAACACCAGCTACTTCTACCGCCTGTTCCATGAGCGGTATGGCCAGAGCCCCCGGGAGTACCGCCGGGCACGCAGCCAGCGCACATAAGTGCATCAGTAAACGACCCTCTCCGCCTTTGCAGCAGGCTTTGACGGAGAGGGCCGTTTTGTGTTATATTAAGGCAGAACGATCAGGGCGGGCAGCGGCCCGCCGGAAGAGAGGTTGGATGACGATGTTTCGTGGAGCAAGACGTGCAGATCTGGATGCGATCCTGAAAATTTATGCCCGCGCCCGGCAGGCGATGGCGGATTCCGGCAACCCCACCCAGTGGGGAGACCATTTCCCGCCGCAGGAGCTGCTGGAAGAGGACATTGATTCCAACCGGCTGTTCCTCTACCTTGTCAACGGCGAGCTGGAGGGCGTGTTTGCCTTTATCCTTGGCCCGGACCCCACCTATGCCCGGATCGAGGATGGCAAGTGGCTGAACGATACCCTGCCCTACGGCACCATCCACCGGCTGGCTTCGGCGGGCAGGCATCCCGGCGTTGCCGCCGCTGTGATCACCTGGTGTCTGGAGCACTGCGAGAGCCTGCGGGCCGACACCCACGCCGACAACAAGATCATGCAGCACCTGCTGGAAGAAAACGGCTTTACCAAGTGCGGCATCATCCATGTGGAGGATGGCACGCCCCGCATTGCCTACCAGAAAATGTCCCTTACCCTGCCTTTGCGCCGGGATTGAACCGCAAAAATGCGCCGCCCCACCGGAAACGATGGAGCGGCGCTGTTTTTATGCAGTTCTGTCAGCCGTGAAAGGGAGCGGGTGCGCCTGCGTTCAGGAAGCGGCAGCTGCTGCCGGAGCTTCCGGGGCGGGCTGCTCTGCCGCAGTTTCTTCCGGCGTGGGCTGGAAATACTTCTCGTACAGCTCCATGCCGATGCGGTAGCCCTGCCACACGATGACCGCCGTGCCTGCACCGGCCACGCCGATGATGGCGGCAGTGCCCAGAATGCTGGGCTCGCTCTCGATGGTGGCATCCCGGTACTGGGCTTCCACGGTCACGGTGCTGCCCTTGGCCACGCTGCCCGCCGGGATGGTAAAGCTCTCCTGGTTGTAGGCGACCGCCGGGTTGCCCAGCAGGCTGGCTTCATCCATGGCCCACAGGTCGAACACCATGCCCTCGGGCACGGCGCTCTGGTTCAGCGTCACCTTGACCTCGGCATCCACCGGCACGCTGGCGCTGGTCATGGCTTCGCCGCCGTTGTAGGTGAACGTGCCGCCCTTCACCGTCAGGGTGTAGGTGGAGGCTTCGGGTTCGGGCTCGGGTTTGGGTTCGGGCTTCGGGTCGGGCTTCGGTTCGGGTTCGGGCTTCGGGTCGGGAACAACGATTTTGGTCGAGTTCAACTCCACATCGCTGTCGGGCATCTCAAAGCGTACCACTGTTTTGTCGGTTTCACCGTTCGGGTAAATGCTGCTGAATGCCTTGCCGATTTTTTGACCGTTGATATTCGTAATATCTACATTGGATTCTACGGTGAGGACGGTGCCTGCATAAGAATACAGATTCCATGCGGTGCCCTGCACCAAATCATAGGTGTTCTCATCGTAAACAAGAGGATGCGTATCGTTTACCTTCACGATGGCTCCACCATTCACGGTAACAGAGCGATAATTTCCACTCAGCACGGTTCCCTGGGTGAGAATGCTGTCTTTTCCGTTGAATGCACCGCCGGTTATCGTTCCGTCATTATAAAGCAAACCGGCCGCAAATGTGCCGCCTTCTATTTTGCGTGTTTTGGCAGGGTCATCTTCGGGCCAGCCATTTGTTACTGTCGTGTTGAAGATACCGTCCTCAATGATTCCATAATCGTTGGAGATGCCGCATATCACTGCATCCAGCTGGCCGGTTTTGTTGACTGGGTCTGTATAACGGAAGTTGTAGGTTTTTCCGCCGGTCAGATACAGTGTGCCATGGTTCATGCCATCGTATACTTTATTAACCTTCCAGCCGTCACCATAATAATTATAATAATTGCCATCGACCTCAAAAGGAGCATTGACTATAACCGGTGTGCCATCACGGTCCATGCTAAGAGACAAACCATGGGAAGCCTGGTTCAGTATGATATCCGCGTTCGGATCAAGAGCACTCATATAACTAAGAGATTCTATATCGATGCGCACGGTGTTTTTGTTGGAAGAATATATAGGATCATCGTTTTCCAATAAAATGCGGTTGATATCAAGGATGGGTTTACTGGCGGTAATGGTATTATACCCGGTCTTGACTGCATAAAGGGTTTTGCCCCAATCGGACGTAAGGCCATTGACCGCTGTGATAGAACCGGTTCCGTTCAGGATGACTGTTTTGAATGTGCCTGCACCTTCACCAGTGGGCTTGTTTTTGAACGCGCCGCCGGTCAGCATTGCACCGGATTCAACCACCAAATGGACATTCGGGTTCAGGGGGTGCAGTGCGTTTTCCTCACCGGAGAAATCATAACTGCCGTTTGTCAGCGTCAGCGTGTTATTTCTCGCATCAAAATTCCAGCCGTTGCCGGTATAATTCGCCCGGTTGCCATTCCAATCCTGTGCAGTGGCCGGGTAGCCGTCCTTGTCAATCACCAGCCGGGTCAGCGGGCTGATGGTTACGGTTGAGCCTTTTGCAGGCGGTGCGGTAAAGGTAACGTTATAAGCGTAATGACCATCGAACTCAATCTTGGGATTGCTCTCACACCAGTCGGAAAGAAGCGTAGGCTGTGCATTATCAATGGTTACATCAAGGGGTGGAAGATTTTGGAAATTGATCGCAGGCTCAAAATGATAGCTTATATCAACAGAAACGGATGCCTGATTCGGGATGATATAACATGAATCACGATACTCATTGACCAAAACCCCTTCATAACCGGTGGGTGTTTTTGCTTTGAGGGTATAACCCGGTTCTATGCCACTTCCGGTTAGCTCATCTTTGAAGGTGCCGCCGTTGATCGTGCCGCCATTGTTTGTAACGGTGCACGAAGAAGCCCGATCACCAAACTGACCATTTTCAATCTTGCCGTTAGATTCATTGGAAACGGAAGAAGAAAAAAAGCCGCCGGTAATAGTACCATGATTTGTAACAGCACCCCAAAAAAACCATCGGTTACGGTTGCATGTTGACCGATTATGAGGTTGCAGTCTGTGTTATTACCCGGTCCGGTGTGAATGCCATTATTGGAAAAATCATAGTTTGTTGGGGTGCTGGGGCTTAATGTCAAAGTTTGGGTGTCCTTATCATAGCTCCAGTCTGTTCCGGAGCAGGACTGACTACCGCTATTAGAGCCTTCTGGGTAGCCGCCCTTTACAATTTTTAATTGGCCGCCTCCCTCCGCCCACGCTGTGATTGCCGACACAGGCAGGAGCGTTACCGCCATGCACAGCGCCACCAGAAGGCTGATAAGTCGTTTTTTCATAGAGGTCCCTCACTTTCTTTGGGCCGGAAGTGGAGCTCCGGCAAAAATGGATGCTCTCACTTCCTTAAATACACGCCGCGCGGAATCCTTTCACCCTTTTTCAAAAAAATTTGAAAAAAAAAAAAAACGAACTGCAAAACAGTCCGTTTTCGGGTCATCTTTCGTAATGTGTCCAAAGGCTTAAAATCTTGATGGTTTGCTCTTCTTCAAAAACATCATACACAAGGCGGTGCTGTACGTTGATGCGCCTGCTGTACGAGCCGTTCAAATCGCCCACCAGCTTTTCATAGGGCGGCGGGTTCTGGAACGGATTTTCTTTTATAACGGAGATCAGCGCCTTCGCTTTTTCGTCAAGATGGGCGGATTTCAGCTTTGGAATGTCCTTGAGCGCGGTTTTCGCATAAACAATCTTGTACATTTACCACTCCACAGCCGATTCGTCAACACAATCTTCCAGCGGTTCGGCCTTGGCCGCCATGAGCTTTTCCCGCATTCCCGGCACGGAGACGAGATAAAGCGTTTCCATAATGCCGCTGTAATCTTCTTCCGAAAGCAAAACAGCGTTGCCGTCTTTGGTGCAGATGTTCAGCGGTTCATTGTACTTTACGGTCTGCTCTACATACTGGAAAGCATTCTTGCGAAAGTTCGTGATATTAGTGGTCGTCATCGTGCATCACCTCTTATGTACATAATAGCGTACACACTGCGCGGTGTCAAGACCTTTTTTGCCGAACTTGGGGCTTGTGGAGCGGGGGCAATCGTTCTATAATACAAGCTGTGAAATGAATCACAAAAGGGGTGGAACGTATGGACAAAAAACTGAACGAGGCCGTGGCGGCGCTGCGGCCCCAGATGGTGGCGGCGCTCCAGCGGCTGGTGCGCAGGCGCAGTGTGGAGGCCGACCCGCTGCCGGGCAAGCCCTTTGGCGAGGAGGTGGATGCCTGCTTTGCCGAGGCGCTGACCCTCTGCCATGAGCTGGGCTTTGAGACCACCGACATGGATCGGTACATCGGCTGGTGCGAGATCGGCACCGGGGACGAGATGGTGGCGGTGCTGGGGCATCTGGACGTGGTGCCCGAGGGCGAGGGCTGGCATCACCCGCCCTACGCCGCCGAGATCGAGGGCGGCAGGCTGTATGGCCGGGGTTCCGTTGATGACAAAGGCCCGGTGGTGGCCAGCCTGTTCGCGCTGAAGGCCATCCGGGATCTGGGCATTCCGCTCAACCGCCGTGTCCGGCTGCTGTTCGGCCTGAACGAGGAGACCAACGACCGGGACGTGCTGTACTACAAGGCCCACGGCGGGGAGATCCCGGTGCTGGGCTTCACCCCGGACGGCGAGTATCCGCTTATCAACGGCGAAAAGGGCATCCTGAACGAGAGCTATGCCGTGCAGCTGCACCAGACCGGTGCCTGGCAGCTGAACAGGGTGCAGGGCGGCGTGGCCGGCAATGTGGTGCCGGACTACGCCTGCGCTGCGCTGACCGCCCCGGCGGGGGCCTCCCTGCCGGATGCGGAGCACATCACCGTGACAGCCATCCCCGGCGGCTATCAGGTGGAAGCGGTGGGCGTTTCGGCCCACGGCAGCCACCCGGAGCAGGGCGAAAACGCCATCGGGCGGCTGGTGTGCTACCTCGACCGGCTGCCGCTGGAGGGGGATGCCAAGCAGGCCGTGCACTTTCTGGCCGAGAAGCTGGGCACCGACCCCTACGGCGAGCGCCTGCTGGGCCACCGGCTGGAGGATGCGCTCTCCGGCCCCATGAGCTGCAACTGGGGGCTGATCGAGGGCGACGCGCAGCATCTGTGGGTCAAGCTGAACTACCGCTATCCTGTGACCATGGAACGGGCAGACTGCCAGCCCGCTGTGCAGGCCGCCTTTGAGGCCGCAGGCTGGGCGCTGGATGGGCAGGTGCACAAGGAAAAGCTCTACTACCCTGCCGAGACCCCGCTGGTCAGCGCCCTGCTGGAGGTTTACCGGGATGCCACCGGCGACAATGCCCCGCCCAAGTGCATCGGCGGCGGCACCTACGCCAAGATGCTGCCCAACGTGGTGGCTTTTGGCCCCCTGTTCGCGGGTGACCCGGTCACAGAGCATCAGCCCGATGAACGCATCGATCTGGAACGTCTGGTGCAGAACGCCCAGATCATTGCAAACGCCATTGTCAAGCTGGCAAACCTGCCGCTGGAATAAGAAGGAGGACGGGACTATGAAGATCACACAGGTGCGGCTGGGCCGCATTTCCACCCCGCTGCGGGTGCCGTTCAAAACAGCACTGCGCACTGTGAACAGCGTTGAGGATGTTATCGTGGAGCTCCACACCGATACCGGTGCGGTGGGCTACGGCGAAGCACCCCCGACCGGTGTTATCACCGGCGACACCACCGGGGCCATCCTCGGTGCCATTCAGGATCATATCGCCCCTGCCCTGCTGGGCCGCGACCTCGATGAATTTGAGGATCTGACCGCCGCTGTGCAGAAGGCGCTTGTCCACAACACCAGCGCCAAGGCCGCTGTGGACATGGCCCTGTGGGATCTGCTGGGCCAGAAGTACAGCGCCCCTGTCTACCGGATGCTGGGCGGTGCCCGCAAAAACATCGTGACCGATATCACCATCAGCGTCAACCCGCCCGAGGAGATGGCCCGGGATGCCCGCACCGCCGTCCAGCGCGGCTACGACTGCCTGAAGGTCAAGGTTGGTATCGACCCTGAGCTGGATGTGGCCCGCCTTGCCGCGGTGCGGCAGGCCGTGGGCCGGGACATCAAGCTCCGCATCGATGCCAACCAGGCCTGGAACGCCAAGCAGGCGGTCCGCATCCTGAACCAGATGCAGGAGAAGGGGCTGGACATTGAGTTCGTGGAGCAGCCCGTGCCCGCCGCAGACCTTGAGGGGATGCAGTATGTCACCCGCCATGCCGATGTGCCTGTGCTGGCCGACGAGAGCGTGTTCAGCCCGGCAGATGCCCTGCGGATCATGCAGACCGGCGCGGCCGACCTTGTGAACATCAAGCTGATGAAGTGCGGCGGCATCACCAATGCCCTGCGCATTGCCGCCGCCGCTGAGGTGTACGGCGTGGAGTGCATGATCGGCTGTATGCTGGAAGCGAAGATCTCGGTCAACGCCGCTGTGGAGCTGGCCTGCGCCAAGAAGATCATCACCAAGATCGACCTCGACGGCCCGGTGCTCTGCAGCGAGGACCACATCCTCGGCGGTGCCGTGTTCGACGAAAAGAACATCACCGTCTCCGACGCGCCCGGCATGGGCATTCAGGGCTTTGTGCCCGGCAAGGTGTCCTATCTCGACTAAAACAGGAACAGACCGCATCCTGAAACACACGGGGTGCGGTCTCTTTTTGTGAATCTGTATTTCATATACGGACAGTGAAAAAAGCTCGTGTCTGTATATGTTGAAATGAAAAACAAAAAAAGCGGGCAAAATCTTTGACTTTTCGGTCTGCGAGGCGTATAATCGTACTTGTTCCGTGTAGAGGAATGGGAAAACTGTACGCAATAGGCGCACAATCTGGATAGGGGAGTAGAAAAGTTATGAAAACGTTGAAAGCGGTTGCGGCAAGGTACAACGCCACCAGCCTGATCCTGCGCATCGTCATCGGCCTTGCGGTCGGTGCGGTGCTGGCACTGGCGGTGCCCGGTGCGGGCTGGGTGAAAGAGTTCGGCAGCCTGTTCGTGGGTGCCCTGAAGGGCATTGCCCCGGTGCTGGTGTTCATTATCGTGGCCAGTGCGCTGGCGCAGGGCACGTCCAAGCTGGACCGGCGCTTTGGCACGGTCATCTGGCTGTACATGCTCACCACCTTCCTGGCCGCCGCCATTGCGGTGGTGACCAGCTTCCTGTTCCCTCAGACCGTCGTTCTGGCCGAGGCGGCAGAATCCGAGGTGGTGCCCCAGGGTCTGGGCGATGTGATGAACACCCTGCTCACCAACTTTGTGGCAAACCCCGTCAGTGCCCTGCTGAACGGCAATTACATCGGCATCCTGTTCTGGGCCTGCCTGTTCGGTCTGGCCATGAAGAAGTACGGCGCGGACAGCACCAAGCTGTTCCTGGCGAACACAGCGGATGCAGTCTCCCAGATCGTCCGCTGGATCATCAATCTGGCACCCTTCGGCATCATGGGCCTTGTGTACACCAACGTGTCCAGCAACGGCCTGTCCATCTTTACCCAGTACGGCAGGCTGCTGCTCCTGCTGGTAGGCACCATGCTCTTTATGGCACTGGTCGTCTCGCCCTTTATCATCTTTGTGTATCTGCACTGCAACCCGTATCCGCTGGTGCTCCGCTGCCTGCGTGAATCCGGCCTGACCGCCTTCTTCACCCGCAGCTCTGCCGCCAACATCCCGGTCAATATGGATCTGTGCGAAAAGCTGGGGCTGGATAAGGATATGTATTCTGTCTCCATCCCGCTGGGCGCTACCATCAATATGGATGGTGCCGCCATCACCATTACCATTATGACGCTGGCTGCGGCCAATACGCTGGGCATTCAGGTGTCCCTGCCCGCCGCCATCCTTCTTTCCGTGATGAGTGCTCTGGGTGCCTGTGGCGCTTCCGGCGTGGCTGGCGGCTCCCTGCTGCTGATCCCCATGGCCTGCTCCCTGTTTGGCATCTCCAATGATATCGCCATGCAGGTGGTCGGTGTCGGCTTTATCATCGGCGTGGTGCAGGATTCCGTGGAAACTGCCCTGAACTCCGCCGGTGACGTGGAATTTGCCGCCACTGCGGAATATCACCAGTGGCGCAAGGAGGGCAAGCCCCTGCCGGCGTTCCTGTGCAAGTGATGCAAAACTGAAATGGCTTTTCAAAGGCTGCTGTGCTGCTGGCACGGCGGCCTTTTTGTTTGGAACTTTTTTCTGGGCATTTTGCACAGGAAAGCCCTCGTCCTGTTTGAAATTGACGGATTCTGACGGATTTTGCATGAGAGTATCCCCTTTTGCAGAAGAAATTCTGGGCAAAACGGAGAGAAAATCTGAAAAAACTTTCCAAACAAGGTTTCAATCGTCCATGTATACAAGAACTTTATTTTTCATAAAAAACGTTTTGTGCTAGTTGCGCAAAGAACGAAAGAACGTTAAAAATGTATCACTAAATTCATAGTTTATTCATAGAATTTATAAAACGATTTCATAATTGAGTGGCATAATATGGCCATCCTCAGAGAGGGAAACAAAAGAACGAAGGGTTCTGAACGGTTCCGCTCTGAGGATGCAGGGAGATAGAGGCCCTGCCAAAAAACACAATGACATTTACCGATATACGGAGGATATTTATTATGATGAACAAGAACACTGCTATTCTGGACAACACTATGATGGACGCTTACCTGACTGTCACCGAGGGCGTGTCCGATAACTGCGGCATTGGCCTGGCTTTTGCAAGCCTGCTCGAGAGCGCAAAGAAGAACTTTGTCAACCAGAGCAACCGCCGCGCTGTCAATGCAAGCTTTGCCGGCTGATCTTCTCCAATTTGCCGGTTGAAGATTCTCCTTCTTTTTTGTTACAGCTGCTGCCACACTGTAATATGAACTGAAAAGCCCGGAACCACCTGCCGCCATAGCAGGTACGGTTCCGGGCTTTTTTGCTGTGTGGGTTCGGTCAGCGCAGGGATTTTAAGCCGTCAGCTTTGCTTTCTGCAGTGCAGCCACGATCAGCGGAATGAGGATGAGCTGTGCCACGATGCCGGGCACGGCAGTGAGCACCGCACCGGACAGGAACGCGCTGAACGGAAAACTGGAGCCGGACAGACCGGCCAGCACAAAGCGCACCGCACCCCAGACAAGGCGGCCTGCCACCATCGAGGTGACAAGGGTGGCGTAGATCATGGGCAGGGTGTGCTGCACCTTGCGGTACATGAAACCGGCCACAGCGCCGTATGTGGCCAGCTCAAAGGCCATGGCGATGGCAATGGGGTACATCGGGGGCATCCCGAACAGCACCGAGCGGAGCAGCGGGGCGGCAAAGCCCAGTGCCAGGCCCCAGGGGCCGCCCAGCACAAAGCCAGCCAGCAGCACCGGGAAGTGCATGGGGCAGAGCATATTGCCGATCTGAGGCACATGGCCGGTGATCATGGGCAGCACAAAGGCCAGTGCCAGAAACAGTGCGGCCAGCACCAGATCACGGGTCGTGGAACGGGTCTTGGTATTCATCAATGATTCCTCCTGAAAATGCACAGACAAAAAGGGCCTGCCGCCAGCACGCGCGCCAGCGGCAGACCCCTTCATGGTGTCTGTTTCAAAATAATGTTTGCGGGGAGAAACACGGGCTTCGGCCCGCAAAGCCCCGGCTTCAGCCGGGAATTGTGCAAAAAGTATAGCAGATGCAAAGCCGCCTTGTCAAGCTCAGCGGATGAGGATGGTTACGGGGTGGTGTTTGCCGATTTTTGAAATTTGTAGATGTAATAAAAGGAATCTTCACCGGGGCCTTCTGCAAATGTACTGTTACAGACATTGGCGTGAGAATAACCATTGTCGGAGGCTGCATTCAATTCGGCATCAGAAAGCGCATGTTCCATAAAGAGCCAGATTTCAGGATCGGAAGAAGTGAAGCACTGAGAAGTATTGGAGGATTCGATTTGAGCATGGACACGTCCCGGAAAGTAATAATCAAAGAGTGTCCAGTCTAGGAAGTAGTTCGTTGTATAAAGAACTGCATCCTGAGAGGGGGCAATAACTTCCAGACACTGGGTGGTCGCAAGGTCGATGCGCTTTTCCCGCTGATAGGTTTGGTAGAAATCCGGTAGACTGCACACCAGCGTTCCCAAAATCAGAATACTGGACAGAATAGTTCTCCAACGGACTTTAGACAGAAGAAAGCCAAAAACCAGGTAAACGACTGCGGTGAGCGGATAAAGATATCGAACGAGAAAAAGCGGGCGAACGACATGTGAAACGATCAGCCCGACTGCGGAGGTGCCGACGGCAGAAAACAAGCCGGTCAAAAGCCAAATCGTATCAGGGGCGAAGAGCCATTTAGAGGACGACTTGGCCTGTGCTGTGAAATAAAGAAGGAATGCAAGACCGAAAATGAGGACTGTCCAAGAAGGGTTGAAGAAGAATCCGATACAATTGATCGGAGAAGGAATGAAGGTGGACCACCAGTCTGCCGCAGCACGTTTGAAAGTGGGAAGCAATACCAGAAGCCAGGGAAGGTAGACGACCACTGCGGCACAATAAGTGATAAGGATTTTTTTAAAGCTGCTCTTATCCTGCGGAAGCAGAGAAAGCAGAGCCAGATAGAAGAATGCAACGGAAATCAGGGCATAGTAGTGCGTATAAGCGGCACAAAGAGAGGCGACGCTGAAAATGACCCAATCGGAGATTTTACCGGAATGAAGAATGTTATGGAGTGCCAGATAGGCCGCTAACACAAAGAAAGCGCCGAGTGAATACATTCGGGCCTCGACATTGAACATGATAGCGGTATCAGTCAAAGAGGCAAAAGTGGAAACAACAACTGCGGGAATCAATCCGAACTGTCTGAAAATCACTGTACAGGCAAGAATCAGAATGAGTCCATAGGGAATCAGAGCCGACAGATGATAGACATATCCGTGATTGCCCAGAAGATGATATAGGAGCTGTGTGAAAAGATAGTACAGCGGAGGATGGTTATCTGCCGCTGTGACTTGGAGCATTTCAAAAACATTCATTTGGGCAAGGCCGATGCTGAACCCTTCATCTCCCCAGAAGGAGTTGTCAAAAATGCGGACAAAATGCATGGCGAACAGCACAAGGGCATACAGGTACAGCAGCCAGGGCAAAATCCTGCGGCTGCGCTGTGCCCGGGATGTGGGTGCGGAAAAAGACATAGGAACCTCCCAAAATGATAAAAAAAGCAAACAAATTCATCTTATTATATCATACAGCGGCAAAAGATGATATTGCAAAGCGGCCAAAAGCTGCAAAAATGTTTTGCGGGGGCAAAATGGCCCTGCATTTTCAACAAAAACGGGAACATTTACAAGCGATTTTGCCAAGGGATGTACATTTTGACGAAAGAACCTTGACGTTTTTGCATAGAATAGATAATATAGACTTGAGAAATAGCGCATCGGGGCGTACGGCCCGGGTGCGTACCATAATCCGATGCAAACGCTGAGGTTCATACGGGAGGACCAAAGATGACAAATGCAGAAAAGCTTACCCTGGCAAAACACGCCTGCCACATCCGCATGGGCGTGATCGAGGGCACTCACAGCGCCAAGTGCGGCCATCCGGGCGGCAGTCTGGATATCGCGGAAGTGCTGTCCTACCTCTATTTCGTGGAGATGAACGTCGATCCGAAGGATCCGAAGGCTCCGGATCGGGACCGTCTGGTGCTCTCCAAGGGCCACGCAGCCCCCGGCCTGTACGCAGCGCTGGCTGAGCGCGGCTTCTTCCCGGTGGAGGACCTCAAGACCCTGCGCAAGATCGGCAGCTATCTGCAGGGCCACCCCAACATGAACAGCGTGCCGGGCGTGGATATGTCCACCGGCAGTCTGGGTCAGGGCATCAGCGCCGCCGCCGGTATGGCGCTGGGCGCCAAGCACGCGGGCAAGGGCCTGAGCGTTTACGCCATCGTCGGCGACGGCGAGGTGGAAGAGGGCGAGTGCTGGGAGGCTTTCATGTTCGCCGCCCACTACGGCCTGTCGAACCTCTGCGTCTTCCTTGACCGCAACCACCTGCAGATCGACGGCACCACCGAGACGGTCATGAACAGCGCACCGCTGGAGGAAAAGCTGAAGGCGTTCAACTTCAACGTCATCACCATCAACGGCCACGACTACGACCAGATCGAAGCCGCCATCAAGGCCTTCCACGCAGAGACCGAAAAGCCCACCTGCATCGTGATGGATACCCTCAAGGGCAAGGGCGTTTCCTTTATGGAGAACGCCGTTGACTGGCACGGCAAGGGCCCCAATGACGAGGAATATGAGATCGCCATGAAGGAACTGAACGCAGCCTACGCCGCGCTGGAAGAGGAGGACAAGTAAGATGGCAGATGTGAAGAAGATCGCAACCCGTGACAGCTACGGCAACACGCTGAAGGAACTGGCCGCCGAGGGTCACGACGACATCGTGGTGCTGGATGCAGACCTTGCAGCCGCCACCAAGACCGGCATGTTCCGCAAGGCTTACCCGGACCGCCACTTTGACTGCGGCATTGCCGAGGGCAACATGATGG